>MDTE01144384.1_pt1 | contig 20465 bp, 20 predicted proteins | sample 811231 | NCBI WGS metagenome assembly MDTE01 (sample SAMN05326651, study PRJNA326480) | marine metagenome | isolation source: seawater | place: Indian Ocean: Red Sea | collected 2010
AATGTGAAATTTGATTTTTATGGTCTTAATAAAGTACAACCAATATGGGCTGATCATTACTTTAAAACTATCTCTAATTCAAAAATGGGTTTAAATTTAAGTAGGGGAGATCCTATAAAATATTATAGTAGTGACCGAATTACCCAAATTATTGGAAATGGTTTGGTAACTTTAATCGATCAAAAAACTCAATATAATGATTTTTTTAATAAAGATGAGATGGTTTTTTATAAAAATGTGAGTGATTTATCTGAAAAAATCCTCAAATTAACAAGAGATGACAAATTAAGAAGAAAAATTGGCATGAAAGGAAAATTGAAATATCTTAAATATTTCAATTCAACTTTGGTTGCAGAATTTATCATAAATAAAACATTATCGATCAAAAATAATAAAAAATTTTATTGGCAAAATTAGTTGATGTTTTCAATTATAATACCCTCTTTTAATAATTTAAATTATTTAAAATTATGCATAGATAGTATTAAAAAAAATTCTTCATTTAATCATGAAATAATAATCCATATTAATGAAGGTGTTGATGGAACGCTTGAATATGTTAAAAAAAATAACTTTTCTCATTCTTATACGAAAAATAATATTGGATTATGTTCAGGAACAAATTTAGCGGCCTCTAAATCATCAACTGATTATATTTTATACACTCATGACGATATGTACTTTTGCCCAAATTGGGATGTTGTATTAAAAGACGAGCTCTCAAAGATTGACACTCATTTATATTATTTATCAGGAACTATGATTGAAAAAGATGGTGGGCATATCAAGTTAAATTGTGGAAGTGATTATTCTGATTTTAATGAAGAAAAATTAATCGTAGAAAATAAAAAATTAAATTTTGCTGATCATCAAGGCACTCACTGGGCTCCACATTTAATAAATAAAAAGATTTGGAATAAAGTCGGTGGTTTTAGTGAAGAATTTAATCCTGGTATAGGCTCTGATCCTGATTTAAATATGAAACTTTGGAAAATTGGTGTTCGAATATTTAAAGGCCTTGGAAGTTTTAGAGTTTATCATTTTGGTTCAATTAGTTTGCGAAAAAAAGATACATTAAAAAGAAACAAGGGTTCAAAAACTTTTTTGAAAAAATGGGGTATTTCTCCAACTTTTTTTGTTAAACATTACTTAAAAGGTGCAAAATTTGAAAACAATCAAATTATATGTAATCTATTTGATGGACCTTTAAAAAATCCAAAAAAAACCCCTTTTTACTTATTTGGCTTGTTTTTGTGTAAATTAAAATTGATTTACTACAATATATTTAAAATTTAATTTTACTTAAAGCATTGTTTTTAAACAGATTTGCTTCCTTAATATATCTTCTTACCATCTGTGTGCTTTTATGACCTGTCATTTCCATTATTTTTCTTTCCTCAGCTCCTGACTCAGCAGTAGAAGTTGCAAAACCAGATCTCAAGCTATGTCCCGCGTATTTGCTTGGATCAAGACCGGCTTTAAAAGAATATTTTTTAATTATTAAAGCTACACTTTTATCTGAAATATTAAAAATTTTACCATCTTTGATATTAGATTGAGTAATCCAAAGATTTAAGTGTTTGACAGGACAAAATTCTGGATTGGTAAAATAGGGCAGAGCTTTGATCAAACCCTCTCCTGATTGATCTGTTTTTGACCTTTTTATAAAAATTTTTACCCCTTCATTTACGAACTCAATATCGTTTAATTCTATAGAAACAAGTTCCGATCTTCTAAAACCTCCTGAAAAACCAACTAATAAAAGCGTTTTATCCCTTAGCTTTTTCAAATATTTTTCTTTAGTATCATCTATAGCTTTAATAATTTGTTTTAAATTATTGATTAATATAGGTTTTTTTGCTTTTTGATTGCTCCCGTAGACCCTTTTAATACCCAATAAATTTTCCATAATTAAAGGGTGTTTTGTATCTAAATAATACCCTTTAGTTTTATGAACAACGCCTATCGAAGCCAGTCTTCTTTTCAAAGTACTAAATTTACATGATTTCGATAAATGAGTTAAATAAAGAGCCACAATTTTGGGATTTGCAGGTAAAGGATTAAGAGAATTTTTGCTGCAAAAAGAGGCAAAGTCCTTATAATCAGATTTGTATGCTCTTACAGTGTTTATAGCTTTAGAATTTTTTAAATTCTTTAATGTTTCAAATTCAAGGCTTTTTATGTCAGTAACTAGTTTATTCATAATAAATTCCGATAACCATTAATTATCGGAAATATATATTGACTAAAATTATAAGTCAACCATTAATTGAAATTTAATAAATTTGATGAGATTAGAAATTATTATATTTATAAATAGATATGTTTTTTAAAAATAGAAAAAAAATAATAATGGATCGAGGTCCAAGCTGGCCAGATTACGAAAAAGCCGAACCTTTTATGATAAGATATTATCTATTATTTAGAAAAAGGCCGAAATGGTTTCCTTTCAATATTTTTGTCCATAAAATACTAAAAAATGATCTTGGGGATCTTCACGATCATTATTGGTCTTATATTACTATTATTTTAAAAGGTGGTTACCTAGAAACCACAAAAGACGGGACTTTTTCACGTAAGCCAGGGTATATAGGCTTTAGAAAATCAGATGATAGGCATAGTTTAAAGCTTTTTAACAATACACCAGCATGGACACTCATGCTTGTGGGACCTAACAAGGGTGCCAAAAGTCGTGCAAAATACAAAGATGATGATAAAAAAACGTTTAATATCAACGATTCTAGTCGATAATTATCCTTTTCTTTTAATTTTGACAATTTCCCCTATCAGTTGAGGCCTTTTTAAACAAATATCAAAAAATCAGCTATCTACGGCCGTTTAAACGCTATATTCAAAAAGCGCAAGGCTCTAGAAATGTTGTTGTTTGCGAGTTATAGATCAATCCAGAATCCTCTAATTTGTTAACTTTTTTATTGATTAATTTGTTTTAAGATCACTAATAATCGGTTTTTTTCTATTTACTAGTTAAAATCGATATTTTTTATGTTTAAAAAAAAATTAATAAATACAATGACTTAGATAATGTTGTTAAAGTATTTAATTAATTATGGAAAAACATTAAAGATATAAAAACTACTATTGGAATAGTGATAAAGGACATTACAGTAGAAGTTACAATGACACTCGCAACGCTATCAACTACCCTTTTCTCAGAGTACATCGAACCCACTAAGTAAGTTAAAACTGCACTCGGCATACAAGATTGAATTAAAAGAACACCTGCAGCAAAACCGTCTAAACTAAGAAATTTGATTAATCCAAATCCTATTATAGGGCCAATTATTACTCTTACTGCTCCTAAAATAGAAGCGTGAAACCATGAAACTACCTTTAATCTAGATAAAGCTATACCTAAGGACATAAGAACTAAAAAAATAGTTGCGTAAGTAAGTAAAAAAGTAGTGTTTTCTAAATATCCAGGAACATCCCATTCATAATATAGAAATAAAACTGAAACGATTATTCCGTAAATTGGCATATTCTTAATTAATATTTCTAATGAAAAACTTTTTTTTGCTAATAAAACTCCAAGTGTAAAGTGAAGCAGAATAACAACTGAAGCAATTGCAGATGCCACCCCTAGCCCCGCTGTTCCATATGCAAACAAGCAAATAGGAATTCCCATATTTCCTGTGTTAGGCAAAATTAATGGCGGTAATTCACTAATAAAATCCTTTTTAAGTAAAAGCAAAAATACAAAACCTACAAGAGAAAAACCTCCGATTATAACTAAAGCATAAATAAAGTATTCAATAAAAACAACTAAAGTAACACCAGTGGTAGTTATTGTATAAAAAATCATTGCAGGTGTGCCTACGTTTCCTGCGAAAGTGGTTATAAAATCAGTGTTTATATTTGGATTTTTTTTACCTAAATAAAATCCGATACCGATAACAAAAAATACTGGAAATAAAACGTCTATGAGTTTGAGGTAGAGCTCCATCAAACTCTCACATCAGATTTTCTAGGTTTTCTCAACTTATTTTTAAAGTTAATTGCAGTTTCGAATTCCATTAAACGTTTATGAATAGATCTTAATTCAGTAATTCTTGTCCAGTTTTGCAAGAACAATGAAAAGCTACTCTGAACTTCCCTAAAAGCACTAGAGGTTTGAATCAATACACCAAGTGTCATTGCGCCAGTAAACAAACCAGGACCCATTAATAAATAAGGAACAATTATCATGGTTTGGTTATACATAATCAACCAAAGATCAAAATAACCATAATGTAAAAATAGTCTATGATAATTAAATTTAATACCAGTAAACAATTGTAATATAGTTGGTGGTTGCACATAATTGGTTCTATCATCTTCGCCATATACTAATTCCTTTCGAAAAGCCGCTTCCACTTTTTGATTATTGTACTCTAAACCAGGTAGCTTTATTCCTACGAGCCAACTGATTATTAAACCACCTAAACTAGCAGTCAAAGATACCCATACTAAAGAACCGGATATATCTTTAAAAAAAGGAATTACAACATTTGAAGACAAACCCCATAAAATAGGTATAAAGGCTATCAAAAGCATTATGGCTCTAACAACTTGTAAACCTAAGCTTTCAACAATTTTGGCAAAATTCATACAGTCTTCTTGTATTCTTTGTGAAGCACCTTCGACTTTAGCATCTACATTTCTCCAATAAGGCATGTATGAAAAAGTCATTGCTTCACGCCATCTAAAGGCCCAAAGTCTAGTAAAATAATTAGTTATTGTATAAATAATTACATAAGGTATTGCTAATTTCATGAATAAGATTATTCCTTCATAAAATTCAGATATTTCTCTTTCAGTTGCTTTTTGTAACAAATCGTAGAACCCTTTGTACCATTCATTTATTTGAACATCGATCCATGTTTGGGCAAGTAAAGAAAGGATTATAAATGTAAAACCTCCCCAAGACCAAAGCAACCACTTTCTTTCTGTAAAAAAACTACGCCACATATTTAGTTTTTAGTAAAATTTTCCTCGTACGATTTTATAACAAAATCTCTTATTCTAGGTTCTATAAGCTTAAATTTAATATTATTTTTTTTAGCATATTCAATAGCTCTTTCTTTAGAAGAAAATTCAAGTTTTACTTCTCCTAATGTATCGTTTGAAGACTCCCACCCCATCAAAGGATTTATTGTAGGGTCTAAAGTTTCAAATTCCAAAACCCATTTCTTTGTTTTACCTTTTCCAGATTGCATTGCAGTTTTTGTAGGAATATATATTTTAGCTTTTTTCATAAATTATAAAATTGGCAAATTACAAACTTCACCTTGAATTAAATCATTATTAATCCTTATATGAAATTTTTGAGATGGCTTGGAAAATTTTGTTTTAATCATAGCTATTCCGACTACTTTATCAAATTTAGGAGAATAAATGGCTGATCTCAATCCGCCAATTTTTATTTCAGTTTCGTCAAAAATAGGAATTTCCTTTGTCAGACTTAAAGATTTTGCATTTATCTTAACACCCATAAGTTTTTTTTTAACTCCCTCTTCCTTAATTTTTTTTAGTTTTTCCTTTCCTAAAAACATTATATCAGATTCTAAGTTAACAAACTTATCAAATCCACATTCTAACGGGTTGTCTTTGATATCCATGTCATTTCCATAGGACAACAAACCGCCTTCGATTCTCTCAATTTGATTAGGTGCTCCAGGTTTTAAATTAAATTCTTTCCCAATTTTAAAACAGTAATCATAGAACTCTAATCCTGCTGAAACATTGTCGATGTGGACTTCAAAACCACCTTGTTTTGAAAAACCTGATCTTGATATAAGATACTTTTTTTTATTAAAAATAAAATAATCAAAATGAAAAAACTTTAAATTATTTATGTCTTTTCCAAAAATTTTTTCCATAAATTTAAATGACTTTGGGCCCTGAATAGCAAGCGTGTCAATATTAGCTTCGAAAATATTAACTTCGAACTGTTTGACTGATGATATGCCTTTTGCAAATAATAGTACATCGGAGTCAGCTATACACACTCTCCACCGTTGATCCTCTAGCTTGTAAATTAACGGATCATTAACAATACCTCCTTCTGAGTCAACTAAAGGAGCGTAATAACATCCTCCTATTTTTGATTTAGATAAGTCTCTACAAGTCATCAGCTGTATAAGTTTAGATGAGTCTTTACCAGAAATTTCTATTTCTCTTTGCACTGAAACATCCCAAATTTGAACGTATTGTTTTAAATGTTTGTATTCTTCTTCCAGTGTAGAAAAAAAAATAGGTAGAAGCATATGATTGTATACGGTGTAACTTTTAACTCCCTGTTTTTCTATTCTAGAGGTAAAAGGAGTCTCTCTTAATCGTCTTGATTTAAATACTGGTATATTGTTCATTGTTTTAAAAATTTAGTAACTCTTTCTCTCATTTCAAATGCATTTTCATACATTATCATATGCCCGCAATTCTTAATTATATGAGTTTGAGAGTTTTTAACCAAATTTGAAAACTCCCTTCCCTTTTCTAGTGTGATCATATTATCAAGTTCACCAAATATAAATAATGTTGGGCATTTTATTTTTTTTACTGCCTCAAGGCCATTTTTGTAATTGTTACAAGCAATAAGGTCAATTGACAAAATTTCTCTTACTTCTCGAGGTGAATTTATTATTTTTTGAACAGGATTTCCACCAATAAACTTTTTTGCATCACCATATCCCCACTTCATCATCAAATTTATTGATTTCATATTTCCTGACTTAGCTAAATCTATCAAATCTTGATTCACTGGTATTTCATAAGACCCACCTACAAAAATTAAATTTTTTACTTTTTTTGGATGTTGAAAAATGTATTCCAAACCTATTAAGCAACCTTGGGAGTGACCTAAAATAGAAAAGTCAACTATTCCAATTTTATTAATTACTTTTTCTAGCCACTCTGCAATTTTTTCTATGGACTCCAAACTACTCCCTCCCGAATTACCATGTCCTGGTAAATCTATAGCCAAAATATTATAGTTATGATTGGAGAGGTATTGTTCAGTTAAAGACCATACTATATGAGATAAACCGCTCCCATGAATTAAGATAATTGTGTGTTTTTCTTTATCAAATGATTTACCAGCATCAGAAGCAAAAACCTCTTTATTGTCTACTTCTAAAATCAATTAATTTCCTTAGCTTTTTTTCTAAGTTCAAATTTTTGAATTTTACCAGTTGAAGTTTTAGGAAGTTCGCAAAAAATAATTTTTTTAGGGATTTTAAAACCAGCTAAAGTCTCTCTACAAAATTTTATAATTTCATCTTCTTTTGCTGATTTATCTTTTATTAATTCAACAAAAGCACAAGGCGACTCACCCCATTTTTTGTCTGGTTTAGCTACTACTGCAGCTAATGAAACAGATGGATGTTTTGTAATTGTATTCTCTATTTCTACAGAAGAAATATTTTCACCTCCTGAAATTATTATGTCTTTTGATCGGTCCTTAACTTGAATATAGCCATTCTTATGAATTACTGCTAAATCCCCTGAATGAAACCAACCTTTTTGCATTATTTTATTCGTTGCTTCTTTGTTTTTGTAATAACCCTTCATAACAGTATTACTTCTTATCATTATTTCACCCATAGTTTTTCCATCTCTTGGAACATTTTCATAAGTGTCTGGATTGATAACTGCTACTTCCTCTGTATGAGGATAACGCACACCCTGATAAGATTTCAATTCTGATTTTTTCTCATCGTTTTCTTTGTTCCATTTTTCATTCCAAGCACAGTGAGAAATATGGCCGTAAGTTTCTGTTAAGCCATAAACATGCATTACTTCAAAACCTAAAGAACTCATTTTTTTTAAAATAGAACTTGGAGGTGGAGCCCCAGCTGTCATGACATAAACCTTTTCTTTAATTTTTATTTGTTCATTCTTTGAAGCGTTTGCCATCATATTTAAAACTATAGGGGCTCCACCAAAATGAGTAACTTTATTTTCAACAATTAATCTAAAAATATCTTTTACGACAATATTTCTAATAAAAATAATTTTTGCATGGAGCAAAGCAAGAGTCCATGGATACCCCCAACCATTACAATGAAACATTGGAACAGTGTATAAGTAAGTAAGTTTGTTTGGCATATTCCAAGCTGTAACACTGCCAACAGACATTAAATAAGATCCTCTATGATGATAAACTACACCCTTAGGTTGACCGGTTGTTCCAGAAGTATAGTTTAAAGCTATAGCCTGCCATTCATCCTCGGGTTTTTTCCATTTGTAATTATCATCTCCTGTCATTAAAAAAGACTCATATTCAAGTTCACCCACTTTTTCCTGATCAGGTAAATTTGCTTGTTTATCATTTATGTCAATTATTGTAATTTTCTTTTTAACAACTTCCATAGCCTTTTTTATAATCTTATGGAATTGTCTATCTACAATTAGAATTTTAGCATCACTGTGTTCCAAAATATAAGCAACTGTTTTGGAATCCAATCTTGTATTAATAGCGTTTATCACAGCGCCTGTCATTGGTATTGAATAATGTGCCTCGAATAATTCGGGCGTATTACACGCCATTATAGAAACTGTGTCTCCAATCCCGATCCCGATTTTCTCTAAGGCGCTAGCAAATTTTGTAACCCTCTTATAAATTTCTAACCAAGTAAATTTTCTATTACCGTAAATAACTGCTTCATAATCTGGATATACATCTTTCGTTCTCTCTAAGAATGTTAATGGAGATAATGCTATAAAGTTAGCATTATTTTTTTCAAGATCCTTGTTATAGTTGTTCATTTAATTAAAAGTCGCCTTCATAATATTTTCACTTCCTGACATTGCAGAATTATAATGCATTTCAATTCTAGGCATTATTTTGTCATAAAAAAATTTAGCTGTATTTATTTTTTCTTTGTAAAATTCTTTATTTTCATTGAATTTTTTCAAACTTATTTTTGCGATTTTAAACCATGAAAAACCAAGAGAAATATAGCCAAGTATTTTTAAGAAATCATTACAAGAGGCACTTACGTCATCTTTTTTTTCTTTATTTTTAGCCTCTAGCCAATTGGTAAGTTTTTCTAAAATATTAAGATTATTCTCTAATGTTTTTGCTAATTTCTTAAGCTCATCTTTTCCATTATCCTCCTTTATTTCACTTCTAATATGTTCTATAAAATTAGATAATATTTTTTTATTTAAAACTTTTCTAAACACTAAATCTATAGCTTGTACTGAATTAGTTCCTTCATATATTGGGGTTATTCTATTATCTCGAAATAATTGTTCAATACCCTGGTCTTTTGTGTAACCGTAACCACCAAAAACTTGGATAGCCTCATTCGTAATTTCTATGCCCATATCAGTAAAAAAAGATTTAACTACTGGAGTCATTAATGAAACTACTTCTTCTGCTGATTTTTTTATTCTTTCCTCTGAGTGATTAAGACTAACATCAATCTGTTGTGACAACCAAAAAGCTAATGACCTTTGTCCTTCAATTATAGATTTCATACTTAATAAACTTCTTCTTATGTCAGCATGCTTTATTATCTCATCTGGTTGATTGTTTTTATTATTATTAGATTTGCCTTGTTTACGCTCCTTGGCATAGGCTAAAGAATTTTGATAAGCTGTCTCAGCTATTCCTAATCCTTGAATACCAACTATAATTCTCTCAAGATTCATCATTGTAAACATCGAATTAAGACCTTTGTTTTCTTCTCCAATAAGAAAACCTTTCGCATTATCAAAGTTTAAAACACAAGTAGGAGAACCTTTTATACCCATTTTACTTTCAATTGATAAAGTATTTACACCGTTTCTAGTGCCTACATTGCCGTCTTCTTTCACATTAAACTTAGGAACTAAAAATAAACTAATACCTTTTGTTCCAGATGGTCCGCCAGGAACTTTTGCTAGGACAAGATGGATTATGTTTTCTGTTAAATCATGGTCACCTGAAGTAATAAAAATTTTTTGACCCGAAAGTAAAAAAGATCCATCGCTTTGTCTAATTGCTTTAGTTTTAATTAAACCTAAGTCTGTTCCGCATTGAGACTCGGTTAAACACATTGTTCCACTCCATTTTCCTTCAACTATTTTTGGAAGATATTTATCTTTAATATTATCATTAGCGTGATGAAGTATGCAATTGTAAGCTCCAATACTTAACTCGCTATAAAGTTTAAATGACAAACTTGCGGAAGACAACATTTCTTCAAAAAATGTACTAACAGTTTTTGGCATACCTTGCCCACCATATTTTGGATCACAAGATAGCGATGTCCACCCATCATTAATAAATTTTGTGTAAGCTTCTTTATAACCAGGTGGCGTTCTTACAATTCCATTTTCATAAATACACGGGTTTTCGTCTCCAATTTTAGCTAGAGGATGAACAATTTCTTGGTTCATTTTTGCTGCTTGAGTTAAAATATCCTTTACTAAATCAGAATTAATTTCTCTAAATTTTTCTATCTCATTATAATTTTTGTTGTCTTTTAAATTATTAAACAAAAACATCATTTCTTCAACTGGTGGGTTATATAAAGTCATTTAATTTATTAAAGGTTTGCCTGTTGCTAGTGTGTGTTTTATTCTTTCTTGAGTTTTTTTTTTGTTTATCAATTTCATAAAACCTTCTAATTCTAAATTATACAAATCTTCCTCGCTTAATTCATTATTAAAATTTGTACTTCCCCCACTTAAAACATAAGCTAATTCTTTTCCTACTTCCATACCGTGTTCTTTAATTAATTTATCTCTATGTAATTTTTCAAGTATTTCAAGCATTTTAGACCTTACTTGCTCTCCAGTTAATTTAAAATTGCATTTATCAGGAGCTTTAAATTTTTTATTCTTTTCTATAAGTAATTTTGCCTCAGGTAATAAATTGTTCCTATTTATTATTACCTTGTCATCTGTATTTAAAAAAAGCAGAGGTAAGGCTTCCTGTGCTGATGCAGCAGTTTTGGCAAAACCAATGATTTCAAAAACTTTAAGTGGAGCAAAATCAGGATCTTTTTTTCCTTCCTCAGTTTGTGACCATCTCCAAAGCATTTCTTTACAACCGCCACCAGCCGGTATTAGACCAACTATAGTTTCTACCAACCCCATAACAATATTTGTGTGCGAAACTATAAAATTGCTTTGTAATAAAACCTCCTCTCCTCCACCCAAAGCCAAACCAGATGGAGCTGAAACAACCGGATGTTCAGAATACTTTAAAGTTCTACAAGTTTCTTGAAAATATTTAATAAATTTTTCAATAGATTTAAAATCATTTTTTTTAACAAAATCCATTACATAATTTAAATTTACACCAGCTGAAAATTGCATACTCTCATTAATTATTATCAAAGGTTTATCTGTTGCTCTTTTCAAATCATCCATGGATTTATAATCTAAAGCGTTTGCTTTTGTGGTAAATTCGACAATATTGTAATCTTTAAATTTATAAATATCTGCAGAGTCACTTTTCTCTATTTTTAAAGCTAATTTTTTTACTTTTCCTAATGATTGAATTTTTGTATATATTTGTCTTTTTTCATAAAACTTATCAATTCTAGATGCTTTTAATTTTTGTAAAAACTTATTGTTATTTAAATTTTCACTTAGTTTTAAAAAATTTTTAACACCTATTTCTTCAAGCATTTCAAAAGGTCCTTTAGACCAGTTAAAACCTAATCTAAGAGCTTCATCAATATCGTTATAATTATCTGTAATTTCTGGTACTAATGAAGAGGCATAATCAATAATTTTTACAACTACTGATCTTGCATAATTCCCATATTTGTCTTTACGATTAATCAGTTTTTTTAAGTCAACCTTATTAATTCCTAAATCAATTTTTTTAGCTTTTGAATATATGTTAGTTTTTATATTTAGCGCTTCAAGAATTTTCTCGTTATTTTTTTTATTTATTCTATAGAAACCTCCTTTTCCTTTTCTACCAGTAAAGCCAGTGCTTATTAACTTATCAATTATTGGTATATCTTTTCCTACATTATGGAAAGGATCTTTTTTAGGTAATTCTTTAATAAAACTTTTGAGAACGTCTGCCATTAAATCTATTCCGATCAAATCATATAACGCAAAAACTCCAGTTTTAGGTATTCCCATTGGTCTCCCAAAAACTGCGTCTGCTTCTTCAATTGATAAATTTTTTTTTATTGCTTCAGTTAAAGCTACCTGCATCGAATAAACACCTATTCTATTACCTAAGAAACCTGGAGTGTCCCCACAAACAATAACTCCTTTTCCTAATTTATTTTCACAAAAATCTTTTAAAAATTGAATTTTTTTTTTGTTGTTCAAATTTGTTTTTACTATTTCTAAAAGACCCATATATCTTACTGGATTAAAAAAGTGAGTAATACAAAAATCTTTTTTGTCATTTTCCGATAAATTTTCAGATAAAATTTTTAATGGTATAGTGGAAGTGTTTGATGAAATTATTGAATTAGGTTTTCTTGACTTGAAAATCTTATTGTAAATTTGATGTTTAATTTTAATTTTCTCTACAACAGCTTCTACAATCCAATCAGCCTCTTTAACTGCTTCAAAATCATCATCTATATTTCCAGCTTTAATATTATTAATATTTTTTTTTCAAATAATAATGGTGGTTTTGATTTAAGAATTCTTTCTTTAGCTTTTTCAGAAATATCACTTGTCAAATCTAGTAGAGTAACTGGTATGTTTGCATTGCTCAAATGAGCGGCGATACCACTTCCCATTGTCCCAGACCCAATTATTACTACTTTCTTAATTTCCATAAATTTAAACTGGTCGGGGCGGCAGGATTTGAACCTGCGACCCTCTGGTCCCAAACCAGATGCGCTACCAGGCTGCGCTACGCCCCGATAATTTAATTTTATATTTAAATCTTAGCACTTTAGCAATTAAAAGATTTATAATATATATGTAAATATTAAAATGATTCAGCATATAACTAAACCTTTTAAATATTTTTTTAAACTTGAGTCTGCTTCAGGTCTAGTTTTGTTATTTGCAGCTATAATTGCGATGATCATAAGTAATAGTGATTTTTCGCAAGTTTATTTCGATGTCCTTCAAAAGTATATTTTAATAGGTAGTGAAAATTTTGGCATAAAACTATCAATATTACACTGGATTAACGATGCGTTAATGGCGATCTTCTTTTTTTTAGTAACTCTTGAAATCAAAAGGGAGTTTTTACAAGGAGAGCTTTCAAATCCCAAGCAAGCTCTTTTGCCTATAGTTGGAGCAGTTGGTGGTATGCTTGTTCCTGCTTTAGTTTATATTATTATTAATATAAACAATCCTGAAACTCTTAAAGGATGGGCAATACCATCTGCAACTGATATTGCTTTCTCATTGGGTGTGTTATCACTTCTAGGAAAAAGAGTTCCAATATCTCTTAAAGTTTTTTTAACTGCTCTTGCAATTATAGATGATTTAGGTGCAATAATAATTATAGCCTTCTTTTACTCAGGTAATGTTCAGTTTAATTATTTGCTACTAATTCTTTTTGCAATGATAATTTTGTTTGTCTTAAATAAATATAAAGTAAAAAACTTTTTTCCTTATTTGATAGTTGGCTTACTGTTATGGGAATTCACTCATCAATCAGGTGTTCACGCTACTATTGCAGGAGTTCTTTTGGCTCTTACAATACCGCACAACAAAAAAAACCAAAGTAAATCTCTTTTATTAAAACTAGAACACGCCATATCACCTTACGTTGCTTTTGGTATAATGCCTGTTTTTGCTTTTGCTAACGCAGGTGTTTCTCTTGAAGGTATTAATTTTTATTCTCTGCTTAACCCTGTGCCTTTAGGTATAGTTTGTGGTTTGTTTTTTGGAAAACAAATAGGAGTTTTATTTTTTTCTTTCGTGTCTATTAAATTAAAATTAGCAGAAATGCCTAACGGATCAAATTTCTTAATGTTTTACGGAGTTTCCGTTCTAACAGGCATAGGTTTCACAATGAGTTTGTTCATCGGAAATTTAGCATTTGTTGATATGACTACTTATTCTGATGATGTTAAAATTGGAGTTCTTACTGGATCATTATTGTCTACTCTATTTGGTTATTTTTTATTACTTGTGTCTGCAAAAAAATGATTTCTGATGAAATAATAAAAGCTGCTTCAAATGATAAGAATTATGGATTATTAGGACAAGCGTCTCATAGTTCTAATTTAAAAAATAAAATTTGTGGCGATAAAATAGCAGTTCAATTAAAAGTTAAAAGAAACAAAATAGAAAGTTTTAGGTACGAAACAGAATCTTGTGTTTTATGCCAAGCTTCTGCTAGCAAATTGGCGAATAACGCTTCCCTCATCTCAATTTCAAATTTAAAAAAAGATGTAGAGATTATATATAATATAATTGACGGAAAAAAGGGCACTTTGCCTAAAAATTTTTTATACTTTAAAATATTTTTAAAAAATCAATACAAAAATAGATCAAGTTGCATTATGCTTCCATTTAACGCTCTTATAAAAGCTTTAAAAATATGAAATAAGTAGTAATGAGAAATTCAATTTTAATAGTTGTTTTTATGTTTAGTTTTTTTAATTTAAGTCATGCTAGTTATGAAAAGTTAGCTTATAACTTTAAGTTTAAAAATATTGATGGCTCTGAACTTAGTTTTGATACTTATAAAAACAAAATCATAGTAGTAGTTAACGTGGCAAGTAGGTGTGGTTACACCCCACAATACGAGGGTTTACAAAAGTTGTGGGAAAAATATCAAAATAAAGGTGTTGTTGTAATTGGTGTGCCAACAAATAATTTCAAACAAGAACCTGGTTCTAATAAAGAAATAAAAAAATTTTGTGAAACTAACTTTGGAATAAACTTTCCGATGACAGAAAAAGTTGATGTAATTGGAAAAAATGCTCACCCTTTTTATATTTGGGCTAAGAAAAATCATGGTTTAAGCGCTATGCCAAAATGGAATTTTCATAAAATAATAGTAGGTAAAAATGGTAAAGTTGTAAACACTTTTGCATCATTTACAAAACCAGATTCTAAAAAATTTTTAAATTTTATTGAACAGCAACTTTAAAAATTAAAAGTCAAACCATCATAGGCTGGGGTTATATTTTTTGGAAGATTTCTTTTTAATTTTTGATAGTCAAAATCAACATGTAGATTAGTGAGTATAGTTTTTTTTGGATTAAGATTTTGTGAAATTTTAATTGCCTCATCTAGATTAAAATGTGATGGATGTTTTTTTTTTCTTAAACAATCAATAATCAAAAAATTCAAATTTTTTAGATACTTGTAATCCTTTCTAAAAATTCCATTACAATCGCTTAAGTAAGCAACTTTATCAAAAACAAATGCCGTTGCTTTAATTAAACCATGCTGGATATCAAAACTTGTAAATTTTATTGATTTTTTGTTTTTTTTAACTTTAAAATTCCTTTTGATAATATTTGGTTTTAAAATTGGTTTGTAGCCATGTTTTGGGTAAAAACAAAAAGTATATTTATCCTTTAATTGATTAATAGTTCTTTTGCTTCCATATACTGGAATTTTTTTTTTTCTTTTCCAAAAAAAAGGCCTTAATTCGAATATACCCGTAGTTTGATCTGAATGGTCGTGAGTATATAAAACCGCATCTACATCTTTAATCTTACTTTTTTGAAATTGTTGTTTAATATCTGGAGAGCTATCAATTAAAATTGATAAATCATTGTACTGAATATGAGCAGAACATCTTGTTCTTTCATTTTTTGAATTTTTTTTATTACATTGACCCCAATAGTTAGTTATCCAAGGTGAACCAAGAGAACTTCCACATCCTAGAATTGTGAATTTTTTTTTCAATTTAATTCTCCAAATAGATTTAAAAAATTTGATGTGGTAATTTTACAAAATTCATCTTCACTTATTTTTTTTAAATTTGCCAAATACTTTACTGTGTGAACAATATGAGAAGGCTCATTTGTTTTTCCTCTTAACGGATCAGGTGACAGATATGGAGAGTCAGTTTCAACAATTAATTTATCAAGTGGAAGATCTTTAAAAATATCTGAAAGTTTTTTTGAGTTTTTAAAAGTTACTATTCCACTAGCTGAAATAAAACTTTCTAAAGTAAGCATTTTTTCTGCAAACTCTTTCGAGCCAGTAAAACAATGCATTAGTATTTTAAACTTTTTTTTATCAAATTCTGTTTTTAATAAATCAAATGTTTCTTTTTCGGCACTACGAGAATGAACAACTAAAGGGAGACCAGAAATTTGGGCTGCTTTTATATGTTCTAAAAAAAGTTTTATTTGAATTTCTCTATTTGAATGATTGTAATAAAAGTCTAATCCTGTCTCACCTATACCTATAATTTTTTTATTGGAATTAATTTTTTTTAATATGTATTTGTGGTCAATTCTTTCATGAAGTTTTGTTTCATGTGGATGTATTCCATAAGTACCGTAAACGGGATCAAAATTTTTTAATATTTGTTCGATTTTATCAAAATTTTTATCACTGGTAGAAATTGTTAAAAAATAACGTATGCCATTTTTTAAAGCTCTATCTAAAACTTCATTTAGGTTTTGATATAAGGGCTCGTAATCTAAATGGCAGTGTGAATCAATTATCATTTTCTATTTTTTTAAAAAGTATTTCAGTGTGACCGAGTTCTTTGTTGAGGTCGAATAGTTCTACTGAATTAATACTATTTATATTTCTATATTTTGGATCGATGTTCATGGCATTTAAAACTTTATTTGAAGATATAGGTATTATTGGCATTAATAATATTGAAATATTTTTAATTTGCTCTAAAACAGTTCTCACTATAGTTTTCATTCGCTTGGGATCTTTCTTTGTGTATTCCCAAGGTGAAGAGTCGTTAAAATATTTGTTAGACTCAAATGAAAATAATATTATTTTTTTTAAATATGAGTTTATATCCTGTTTGTTCATAAAATAACTCAAATTTTCTAGATCTTTTTTTATAATTTCTAAAAATTTTTTATCCGTTGGTTGGAGATCCATCTCTTTAGGTATTTTGTTGGAACAATTTTTTTTAACGAAAGAAAACACTCTTTGACAAAGATTACCATAATTATTGGCTAGGTCATTATTAATACAGTTTTCCAAATTTTCTAATGACACATTTCCATCATTACCAAGTGAAACTTCTTTTAAAAGATAGTATCTTAATTGATCTATTCCATATTTATTAATTACTTCAATTGGGTCAAGGATATTACCTAAAGATTTAGACATTTTTTTTTGATCAGAAAGGATCCAACCATGACCGTAAATTTTTTTAGGAAGAGGAATATTTGACGCCATCAAAAAAGCTGGCCAATAAATTGCATGAAATCTTAAAATATCTTTTCCAATTATATGTATGTCAGCAGGCCAAAATTTTTTATACAATTTGTCTTTTGTTTCAGGAAAGTTTAATGCGCTGATATAATTAGTTAAAGCATCAAGCCAAACATATATAACGTGTTTATCATTGTTAGGAACTTTTATTCCCCAACTAAAGGATGTTCTACTGACAGATAAATCTTTCAATCCTTTTTTTACAAATTGTACGACTTCATTTTTTCTAGACTCAGGCATAATAAATGTTGGATTTTTCTTATAATGTTCTAATAGTTTGTTTTGCCACTTAGATAATTTAAAAAAGAACGACTCTTCCTCAACCCACTCTACACTAGAACCTGAAGATTTAGAAAATTTTTTGCCATCTTTAATTTCAATTTCATCTTCATCGTAATAAGCTTCATCAGAGACAGAATACCAGCCAGAATATTTGGATAAATAAATATCGCCACTTTTTTCAAGAGTTTCCCATAATTTAGTAACTGATTTATAATGTCTTTCTTCAGTTGTTCTTATAAAATCATCATTAGATAAATTTAATATTTTTGTAAGATCTTTAAATGTTTTTGAAATTTCATCACAAAATTTCTTTGGTTCCTTTTTGCTCTTTTCTGCCTCTCTTTGTATTTTAAGACCATGCTCATCAGTTCCTGTTAAAAAAAAAACCTCTTTTCCTTCAATTCTTTTAAATCTTGCAAAAACATCCGCTATTATGCTTGAATAAGCGTGTCCCATGTGTGGTTTGCCTGAAGGATAATAAATAGGTGTTGTTATATAAAATTTTTTATTCTGCATAAACTAAATCTTTTTTAATTAAATTAAAAAAAGAGTTTATACTAAGATTCAATTTAACAAAATTATTTAGGTGGTTTAATATTAAAGTTTTTATGTTGTAATAAACAACTTTTTTAGACACTTCTTTTTTGGAAAGAAAATTAAAGTGATTGTCTATTATGAATTCTGATAATTTAATATAATTGGTTTTTTTGTCCTTTTTATATAAATCGAGAATTAATTTCAGGTTATTTAGATAATTATCTTTAATATCAATATTAAACTTTTGACATATGTGATTGAAATTTAAAAAAAGGCCTGGAGTAACTGATGAATTGTCAAAGCTTAAAAATGTGTCACTATCATTTATTTCAAGTAATTTTTCAATAATCTCTATTCTTTTGTCATTTTTTAAAAAAACTTTTATTTTGAGACATCTAGACTCGATAGTTTCAACAATTTCTTTTTGTTGATTGTTTATTAATATAAAAAAATTATTTTCACTTGGCTCTTCAAGTATTTTCAATAATGCATTAACAGAATTTAAATTTAATTGCTCTGCGTCATCTAAAATAATAAAACGTGGTTTATTATTTAAAGTAGATTTATTAATTATGTTTTTTAGATTTCTAATGTCATCAACTTTTGCACCATTATAATTTTCATTTTGAATATAAATAATATTTTCAAAAGTTTGATTAATGTGACTTCTAAAAACTTCAGATTCTAAGTCAATAATTTGATTTTTATAATCATAATTTTTTTTGGAAAAAAAATAATTCAAATAATGATTTATAAGAGTGAACTTTCCAATCCCCTTTTTTCCAGAGAGCATTAAAACATTCGGAAAAACATTTTTTTTTTCCATTTCAACTAATTCTTGAAAATAATTTTCTAATCCAAATAGCTGAGCTGAATATAATGGATTTAAATTTTTTTCTTCTAACATTTTTATTTCATTCTTTTAATAAGTGACTTAAAAATAATCTTTTCTAAGTTTGTGTCATCGTTAGATGAATCTAGAACAATATATTTTTTTTTATTTCTTTTAGCAATTTTGATGAAGTCTTTTTGTGCTTTAATATAGAATTTTTTTGGAAATTTGTCGTATCTATTTAATTTTTTCCTTTTTTTTAATCTTTTTAAAGCTTTTTTAATTTTGACAGTAAGTAAAAAAGTTAAATCAGGTTTTGTGCCATTAAGAACATATTTATGTATAAACTTAACAAATTTATTATCGACTTTTTTTCCATAAACTTGATAAGCTAGTGTTGAATCTATAAATCTATCACAAATTACGATTTTTTTTTCTTTAAGGGCAGGTTTAACTTTATTAATCATATGTTCGTTTCTCGCTGCCAAATAAAGCAAGGTATCTGAATACTTATCTAATTTTTCTTTTTTTCCAAAAACAAAATAATCTTTTAAAATTAAATTTCTTATTCTTTCAGCATTTTTTGTACCTCCAGGTTCACGTGTGAGAATTGTCGAATACTTATTTTTTTTTAAGTTTTGATGAAGCTTTTTAGCTTGAAAAGATTTGCCTGATCCTTCGATTCCTTCAAATATAACAAAAAAGGGTTTTTTTTTAAACATCACCCCAAATCATATAGTTAAGAGATAAGAAAACACTTTTTAAAAAATTTATCTTTTTAACTTCCTTTGATGCGTATAACGGGACTGTTTTAAGTAAATCATCTTTTATAAATATTTTAAGTTTTGCTACTTCTTGATCCTTAGAAATGGGAGCTTTGACTGGACCGTCATATTCTAATACGACTTTAAATTTTCTAGAATCTTTTTTTCCGACAGTAATATAAATGTCATCTTTTGTTATTGCATCTAGATATTCAGTTTCACCGAGCCAAGTTTTAACTTGAAAGTTTGACTCCTTATTTTTTGAAACTTCATAAGTATCAAAATGTCTATAACCCCAATTTATAAGTTTAATAGTGTCTAATGTTCTTGAAGCTTTTGTGTTAAAACCACTCGCCACTGAAATCAATCTTCTAGTTTCTCTTTTGACAGAGCTGGCTAGTGAATATTTTTCTACAGCTAGGTAACCAGTCTTGATACCGTCTGCACCAATATTTTTAAACAATAACCTATTTCTGTTCATTTGAGTAATTGGATCACCTCCAGTTTTATCCCATGTAAATTCTTTTTCCTTAAACATCTCATAATAAACAGGGTATTCTTTAATTAAGTACTTAGACATCAAAGCAATGTCTCTAACGGTAGAATAATTATTAGGATCATTTATACCAGATGAGTTAGCAAAGTTGCTATCTACCATTCCAATTTCTGCAGCTTTTTCATTCATCATGTCAGCAAAAATCTCCTCTGATCCTGCAATAGCCTCTGCTATAGCAATGCATGCA
>MDTE01044854.1_pt1 | contig 20461 bp, 14 predicted proteins | sample 811231 | NCBI WGS metagenome assembly MDTE01 (sample SAMN05326651, study PRJNA326480) | marine metagenome | isolation source: seawater | place: Indian Ocean: Red Sea | collected 2010
GATTATAAACTTTTCTGATCCATGGAAACCACTCGTCGGTTGCATAATTAAAGTATTGATTGACGGTTGGATTTGATCCGTCCAAAAATAACCAATTCTGGGTACTTTCCGACCATAGGTATTGATTTGAGAATGTTGTGGGAGATGCCCAAATCCATCCAAAGGTTTGGTGCGAGAACCAAATATTAATAATGCTGTTAATGATTGGTTACATCCAACCAAAATCTTTATGGTATGCCCAACCTCCCTTTTTTGAAAAACCTGGAGTTTCTTTTCCAAAAGTCATACCAGACATATTATTGAGTTTGAGTCTTCGAAGAAAAGAAAAGACTTTGCAAATCCTTTTTTTCAATCATGGTGGGGGTATGGGTAAGTGGGAATTTGCTGGATTATTGTATTTATTTGGGAGTTTGGTGGTGTCAGCTAAACTTACTGATTTGGCTGAGACACCCGATTGGAAAAGGTTGGATAGGTTCCAGAAATCAATCACCAAGCAAGAATTCATAACTAAATTGAATGAAGTGTATTGCCCGCGGGAATCTTGGTGGGTACCATGGATTGAAATCAAAGAAGATAGAGTACGAATATGTAAAAAAGCCGGTTCGGATGAGTGGTATGACTTACATTTTTCAGAATCCAATAAGTCCGCCGGAAAATTTCCTAAATCTTTTCAAATTTCAGGTTCTAAAATACTTCTCGATCCAGGGCATATAGGAGGGCAGTTTTCAGAGATGGAGGGAAGACATTTTGCGATTGGTGATGATGAACCGGTAAAGGAAGGGGATCTTGCCCTGGATGTTGCTCTATTGGTTAAGTCAGAGCTCGAAATAAAAGGAGCGGTAGTTAAGTTAACCAGGGAAGAAAATCAACCAGTTTCAAAATCACGTCCTAAAGATTTTGATGATCTTGCTAGGACTTGGTTTAATAAAATGGAATGGCTCCACAAACTTTCTGAAGAAGAAAAAAGTAAGAGGATAAAAAAACGTAAGGAACTCTATTTCTATCGAGTGAGTGAAATCATGGCTCGTAGTCAGATTGTCAAAAGAATGAAGCCTGACCTAGTTCTTTGCATTCATTTAAATGCAGCACCTTGGCCTAATCCAGATGAGAGGTCACTGGTTTCACGGAATGATTATCATGTTCTTGTCAATGGATGCTACATGGGCGGTGAGATCGCTTACGACAACCAACGTTTTGAAATGATCTGGCGACTTGTTAACCGTTGGGATGTGAGGGAAAGATTCATTGCCGAGCATATATCCAAAGCTTTTGGTCAGAAAACTGGTTTGCCCGCTTTTGCTTACAAAGGACCAAATGCCTTAAAAGTTGGTGAGGTCGAAGGAGTTTGGGCCAGAAATCTCTTGGCAAACAGGATATACGAAGGTCCGGTAATTTTTCTTGAGCCTTATATCGCAAACTCAGAAACGGTTTATCAGCGGATTAGATTGGGGGATTACAATGGTCAGAAAAAGATTGGGCAAAAAATGGAAACAAGTCTAGTCCGCGAATATGCAGAGTCAGTCATGTTCGGTTTGGAACAGGCCAGCAATAAAAAATAAATTTAGTTACTCGGACAGACTTGCTTCGACCATTTTTTTGGTCTTTTCAATGTTTGCCTCTACAGCTGCCTTTGGACCGGTCATTTTTATAAAAACAGCTCCACCTTTTCCCTCGATAATGGCTGCTAAGAGCCCATAACCGGGATTTGGAGTTTTGGGTCCAAAAGGGCGACCGCTCATAAAAGTCCCGTGCGCCTGAGCGTAGGTTACTCTTGTTTTACCGATGGTTACTGTATCCACTTTTTTGCCAAGTGGTTCCTCGAATTGTTTCATCCAACGATCTACATTAGCTTGAATACCTCCGGTATTACCTGATCCAAAGTAGTAAAATACAACTTCAGCGGATTTACCTGATGGACTACTGGCACTAAACTGTGCCTTGCGCATGTTATTGGATGGCTCGGATGATTTCCAGCCATCGGGTGATTCGAAATTGATTTCTGCTACAGTAAACTTTTCTGCAAGAACAAACGACCCTGCTAGTGTGGTAAGAAAAATGTTGAAGAGTATTTTTGTCATGCTTGGAGACTCATACTTCTCTCTTCAGGAGTCAATGTTGAAGCTATAGACCTGAGGAAATAACTCGAATATGAAAGAGCTTAGAATAACTGCGAAAAAAAATACCGTCTTCGGAAATTGCCGGTGTGTTATGAGTGGTTTCACCCAATGCAGAATTGCCAAGTATCTCAATACCACTTCGTTTTGCTATCATGGTAAATACCTTTCCATCAGTTGAACAAGCGAAGATTATATTTCCGCATATTATTGGAGAGGCGAAGAAATTACCATCAACTCGCTCTCTCCATAGTGTATTTCCTGATTCTAGGTCAATTGCGCTCGCTATGCCGGCATCGGTCAGAATGAAGACAAAGTCTTCGATTACAAGACTAGTGGGGACATAAGGGGCGTTTTTTGTAATGATATGTTTAATACTTATATTTTTAATCTCTTCACTGGGAGGTTTTATGATCAGAAAACGGCTGCCTCGCCCTCCTGAACCACAGGATGCAAAAAAATGACCGCCCGAGAAATAAGGGGAAGAAACACTACGTTTGTCCAATGTGCCTTGACCGGTTTCCCAAAGAATTTTGCCGGTTTCAACATCGACAGCATAACATCCGTGAGATTGAGAGCTGGAAACCACATAAGTTTTTCCATTGTTGGTTTCGTAAATTGTCGGAGTCGAAGAAGAGGGCTTAGATCCAATCCTATCCACTTTCCATAGAGTCTTTCCCGTTTTACGGTTTAGTGCGAAGAGAGCAGAATCAGATTCGTGGTCATGGGTCACAAAAACAAATTCTTTATGCACAATAGGGGAAAATCCGTTCCCGTGTTGAGTCTGGAAAGTTCCAAAGTCCCTCCTCCATATTAATTTCCCACTATGATCCATACAGATGAGGTCATTAGAGTTTTTAGTCGTCCAAGAAACAAAAACAAAGTCTTGGTCAACCGCAGGTGAAGAGGATGCATAACTGTTAAATTTATGGTGTGAATAAGGGACGGAATTGAATTCTTTTTGCCAAAGAACCTGACCTGTCTTGCAATCAATAGATGAAACATACTGGGTTGCTCCACTTGTAGACGCACAAGTGGTGAATAATTTGTTTCCCCAGATGACAGGTGAGCTATGCCCAACACCGGGAAGTTTAATTTCCCATGTATAATCCCTGCTGGTCCAAGTTACAGGAAGATTGATTTTTTTGAATCGTCCCTCTCCATTAATTCCCCGAAATCGATTCCAATTTTCACTAGCCGAAAGGTTACAAACTGAAGCAGTAAAAAGAAAAATGAAAATTAATTTCATTTGGGCTTTCGAAAAATCATGAAATGTTGCTGAGGAAGCATTCTCAAGGTTTTTTCCCATTTGAATCCAGCGTTTTTCATTTCAGCTTTTGCCTGTTTCTCTGTCATTTTGTGTAACAATTTGATAGGCACGCTGGGATCTTCCATGCGGTATTCGATAAGGATAAGTTTTCCGCCTGGTTTGAGAGAATTGAGAATTGATGTCGCCATCTCAAGGGGATGGGAAAATTCATGGTAAGCATCCACAATTAAGGCTGCGTCGACGCTATTTGGCGGTAACTTGGTTTGCTTTATGGTGCTTTGAATAGGCACAACATTTGTAACTTTTTCCTTCGCCATTTTCGAGCGTACAATACCAATCATTTGAGGAGAAATATCCACGGCAAAAACCTTACCTTGAGGCACTAGTTTGGCCATGCGAAAACTGAAGTATCCAGAGCCAGCACCAATATCTGCAATTATATCAGTCTGTTTTAAATCTAATCCCTGAATTAATAAATCAGTTCTTTCTTCCTGTTCTCTCTTTGGACGTTCCAACCAGGAGGCACCTAAGTGTCCCATCACTTTTGAGATTTCTCTACCCATGTAAAATTTTCCTATACCGTCTCTTGAGGCATCTCCGTAAATATATGTTCGATTTTTCTCTGCACCAAGGAGATATGAACTTATAAATACAGATAAAATGAGGAGGGAAGGGCACTGGACTTTCATAATTCACTATTTTCTGATTCGCGATATGAGGCAAATCAATATTGAACCTTAGATTAAGAATCGATAGATAGTTATATTTATAGATGAAAGTCATTCGAGCTAAAAGTGCGGGATTTTGCTGGGGAGTTGAACGTGCCATACAAGTTGCACGCGAAGAATCAGAGGGTGGTAGGCGTAGAGTATACACGGACGGTCCGCTCATCCATAACCGGCAAATGATGGACGCACTGGGAAAGGACGACATCCAGGAAGTTGGGGATTACCAGAGCAAAAAAGAAATTGATGTTAAGGACAGCGATGAAAAAGAATCAGTGGTGGTGGTTCGAGCTCACGGGATTTCCCCCCAGAGAAGAGATTATCTTAAGGGTCTCGGTCTTCCATTTCGTGATGGGACATGCCCAGATGTGGGAATCATTGCCGGGAAAGTAAAATCTCATGCTGAAAAAGGATATAAGATTGTAATTTTTGGAGATCCGGAACACCCTGAGGTTATTGGCTTGGTTGGATACGCAAATGAAAATGCATATGTCGTTAATCAGGAAGATGACATATCGAATCTTCCTGATTTAGGAGATCAGGTAGCAATGGTTTCACAGTCCACCATGTTTACTCACGAATTCAAGCACTTGAGTAGTTTACTTGCAGAGAAATATCCAAGTATGCTCGTATTTGATACAATTTGTGGTGCCACAAAAGAAAGGCAGTCTGATTTGGTCGAACTTGTAAAAGACGGAGCGGATGCAATTGTTGTCATTGGCGGAAAGCATTCTGCCAATACCCGTAAGTTGGCGAAACTTGCATCCTCCCATGATCGTCCTACTTTTCATATCGAGACCGCTGAGGATTTAATACCCGCCGATTTCGATAGTTTTAGGGTGGTAGGGGTAACTGCGGGGGCATCAACTCCTGAATTTATTATTCGTAAAGTCTGTGAAAGACTTGAGGAACTCTAGTTTTAAAATATGGAAAAGTTTGTCTTACCTAATGTTTTGGCTGACCGTTACGCGTCATCCACAATGGTTTCTTTGTGGTCACCCACAGGTAAAGTGATAATGGAACGGGAGTTTTGGATTGCAGTTATGAAAGCGCAAAAAGAACTCGGGATCAAAATTGAGAAAAAAGCAATCGACCAGTCAGAAAAGGTGAAGGGCTTGGTTAACTTGGATTCCATTCGCGAAAGGGAAATCGTGACCAAACACGATGTAAAAGCTCGCTTGGAGGAATTTGCCGAGTTGTCAGGTCATCAACATGCTCACAAAGGAATGACCAGTCGAGACCTCACTGAAAATGTTGAGCAGTTACAAACCCATCGAGCGTTGAGTTTAATTTTGGAAAAATCCGTAGCTTGTTTATGCGCATTAGGAGAAAAGGCCAAAAAATTTAAAGATCTTGCGGTGACTGCAAGGTCTCATAATGTACCAGCACAGTTAACTACCCTTGGCAAACGAATGGCCAATTGGGGAGAGGAGTTTGAGCGATCCGTAGAGGCAGTTTCCAGACTTTGTGCCACCTACCCATATCGTGGTTTGAAAGGTGCAGTGGGTACCCGCTTGGATCAGGTAACTCTTCTTGGTAGTTCTAGAAAAGCTGAGCAACTAGACCAGAAAGTAATGAAGCATCTTGGAGCTACAGGGGTATGGGAGAATGTTGGTCAAGTTTATCCAAGAAGTCTTGATTTCGAAGTTGTTTCTCTTCTTTTCCGTCTGGCTTCCGCTCCTGCAAGTTTTGCAAAAACCGTTCGAATTATGGCTGGTCACGAACTTCTGGGTGAAGGATTTGCCAAGGGGCAGACAGGCTCATCAGCGATGCCGCATAAAATGAATAGTAGGAGTTGTGAAAGAATTAATGGGTTTCATGCTATAATATGCGGTTACCTTACCATGGCGACACAGCTATCCGGTGACCAATGGAATGAGGGTGATGTTTCCTGTTCAGTGGTAAGAAGATTAATGATTCCTGATGCTTTTCTTGCCATGGATGGTTTACTTGAAACTTTTATCACCGTGCTCACCCAAATGGAAGTGTTTCCGTCTGTAATTGGTGCGGAACGAAAAAAGTACCTTCCATTTCTACTCACCACCACAGTAATGATGGAGGCAGTAAAGGCAGGGTCTGGGCGTGAAGATGCTCATGCGGCAATCAAAGAGCATGCTTTGGCAACAGTTAGAGATTTGAGAAGAGGAAAGATTATTGAAAATGATCTTGCCGATAGACTTGCTAAAGATAAGAGAATAGGCCTAAAAATTAAAGATCTTCGGAAAATTATCAAAGAGGGAGATAAGGCTGTAGGTGCTGCACATCAGCAAGTTGAACATTTTATCAAAAGGGTTCAAACTTGGAGTGCAAGATATCCCAAAGCAAAAACTTATTCTCCGGAAAGCATTCTCTAAATTTTGCTCCTCCCGTGGGTTGGGAAAATTTTTGCGATTGCCAATTCTTCGATTAAGCTATGCACTCTTCGCTTCGTTCATTTTACATCTTATCATTATGGCAGAGGAATTATTAGGAAATTGTTTGGTCGCCCAATCGGGTGGTCCAACCGCCGTTATCAACGCAAGTGTAGCCGGTGTAGTGTCGGAAGCACTTAACCATCCTTGTATCGAAGAGGTATACGGTGGAATGAATGGTGTCCTCGGGATTCTAAAAGAGGAGATTATGGACCTAGCTGAAGAATCTCAGCAGAATATACGGGGTCTTCGTTATACTCCTGCATCGGCTTTGGGTACATGTCGATTTAAGCTCAAAAAAGATCAGGAATATGAGCGGATCCTGGAGGTTTTTGAAGCTCATAATATCAGATACTTTTTCTATTGCGGAGGAAATGATTCCCAAGATACCGCGGACAAAATTTCCAAACTTGCTCAAAGCAAAAACTACCAACTTCGAGTGATTGGAGTTCCCAAGACCATTGATAATGATTTGGTTACAACAGATCACTGTCCTGGTTATGGGAGTGTGGTCAAATATGTTTCCACTGTCATCAAAGAAACTGCACTTGATCATGAGGCTATGGGCCAGCACGACCTAGTCTCAATTGTTGAAGTAATGGGAAGAAATGCAGGTTGGATTGCAGCAGGTACCACTTTAGCAAAAAGTAAAGAAAACCCCGATGATGCGCCACACCTTATTTACCTTCCTGAACTGCCATTTTCCAAGGAACGGTTCTTGGATGATGTTCAGCGGGTGCTTAAAAAAAATCGCTTTTGTTTAGTTGTTGTTGGAGAAGGATTGATCGATAAAGACGGTAATTATGTTGCGAACAGTACTGATAGCCAAGATGCTTTTGGTCACCAGCAGTTGGGCGGTATTGGTGATTTTCTTGCTAATTACATTGAAAGTAATCTTGCAGTGAAAGCCCGATCCTCAAAGCTCGGAACCGGACAAAGGGCTGCTACTCATTGCTCATCCAAGACCGACAACGATGAGGCATTCATGGCAGGACAAGCAGCTGTACGCGCAGCAGTTGTTGATGGTGAAACCGACAAAATGGTTATATTGGTACGATCGGAGGGGGAAACCTATGAATGTGAAACTGGACTGGCACCGTTATCTGAAATTGCCAATGGCGTGAAAGAAATTCCTGCTGACTGGATATCCGAAGATGGAGTTAGCATGACTGCAAAATTTATAAAATATTGTCAGCCATTAATTCAAGGTGAAGTTGAAGTTCCATATGAAAATGGTCTTCCGGCATATGTTCGCCTCTCCAAGCGGCGGGTAAGAAAGGTATTGGATCCTTATGTTTTTGATTGAGCGTTAGCTATTCAATCAAATTTCACACTTTAGGCAAAATACAGGGCTCGATCCAGAGCCACTTTGATTTCATTTGGGTCTTCGAGCCCAACTGATAGCCTACAGAGTTCTGGGACCAACCCTGCATCTGAAAGCTCTTTCATTCCATCTTTGGAAGTTATTTTGTCATAATGTGCAAGGTAGACATAAGGGCAACAAATTGAAAATTCAGTACCAAAGCTTGGACTTTTCAACATTGCCAATGAATTGTAAAATAGCTCGAAATTTCCATCTATTTCAAAGCTTACAACGCAACCGGGTTTCCCTGTTCCAGCTATTTTTTCGTAATTTATACGAGTCTTTTCCTGATATGCCCAATAAACTTCTTTTATTTTTGGATGTGATTTTAAGAATTCGACAACATTTGATAGAGACTCATTTGTCTTCGAGATGAAATTTTCATAATATTGAATCTGTTCAGCCAGTCTTTCCAAATCTTTTGAAAATGGCGGGGTGAGTAGTTGTTCTGCGTATTCTCTTACTTCAAGTCCAAGTGGTGAAAAAGAAGGAAAAACTAAACTACCTAACATGACATCACCCTCCCAATTAGCATATTTAGTTAAGCTATTGATAACAATATCTGCATAACGACAAACTTTCGCATTTTTAGGAGACGCCATTGTTGGATCTACAATCAGCAGACTATTATGAATTCTACAAAGTTGGCTGACTTGTTCTAAATCGCATGAATGAAGTAACGGGTTGCTCGGAAACTCGGTCACTACTCCAGCAATCTTATCTCCATACTTTTCAAATAGATTATTTATACTTTCAAACTGGTCAGGATGGTTTAAAGAAATTATCGTTTCATTTTCTCGGGTTAATAATTCCATAATCTCGATCGTGTCGAGGTATAACCATCCAAGTCTAATCCAGACATGTTTATTTTTACTTCTTGTCAGTTGAAGACTTGCTCTGAATGCTGATGTGAAAGAATTAGCACCGGAATTGGTGAGCAAAACATCAGTTGAATTAATCTCTGGTCCATGTGCTTTAGCAATTACATCTTTGATTTCATTGCTTGCAAGTGGATTGGGTTGTACAAATTCGCTGTTACAAACTAGGCCTATAGATTCGAGGATTGACTCTGCATGTCTTGAGGACATTCCACAACCAACATGTTGTATAAACTTTTGGATTTCTCTGCTTGAAGCAGAATTTTCTGGGATTTTTACACGCAAATAATTTTCCTCCTTTTTCACCTCTGCTTCACCTATTGGAATTGTATTCTTCGCGAAATCCCAGTCTTCGAGGTTAGTAAAAAAGTAATTTATGCAATCTTTGGAAGAATCTTTTTGATTCCAAAATCTACTTAGAGTTTCGATTTTACGGTGCCTTACAAAACGGGGATATCCAGATGACAGTTTACTTAGTGTCTCTGGCTTCTTTTCTTCATAGCCAACCAAATCTCTTACCGTAGGAAGACTTACGCAAACAGCGTGTTCTTTGGGTGGGATTGATTGCCCAAGCGGAAAATGCCCAAGTCCGCTTTGCCTCACGGAACTACTTCGTTGTCGACGATTTGTTCAAAAGTTTGCCTCTTTCTTATGAGAGCAAGGTTTCCATCACTCTTTTTTAAAACTTCCGCAGCTTCTGGAAAAGAATTATAGTTTTTAGCGGTCATGGATGAACAATAGGCACCAGCACTCTCGACTACACAGAAATCATCAACTTCTCCACGGAGAATGTTCCGAGGTTCTAATTTTTCCGGATCACCAGGTGCCGGGGTAAGTAGATCTCCAGATTCGCAGCAATGACCTACTATAACTTGTTGGGTTGTTTCGCGCATAGGACGCTGTCCTGGTTCCGGAACAATGTGTATGGGATGCTGTGCCCCGTAAAGACTGGGACGAAGGATTTCAGTCATGCCCCCGTCAAGCTTTAGGAAACGATATCCTTCGTTTCCAGTGTCTGTTGTGTCTTGCACTGAACACACCAGACTGCATGCGTGTGCCACTAAAAAAGTCCCAGGTTCAACTTCTAATTTAAGTTCACGATTCGTTTCTTTTGCAAATTCTTGAAAAAGTAATTTGACAGGATGACCAATTTCTTGAAGGTCAGTCGCCATTTCATTTTTCATTCTGGCAACCTTAAATCCACCGCCCAAATTTAGTGTGTGCACGGAGGGAATAGCTCGAACCAAATCTAGGCTCATCGACGCAACTTTTTTCCATATTTCAGGGTCTGAGCCAGAGCCGATGTGCGTGTGGATTCTTTCAACTTTCAAACCAAAATCTTTACAAAGTCTTACCGCTTTATCCAGTTCACCTTTCCAAATTCCAAAACTACTGGAAGGTCCGCCCACATTGGTACGATTTGTTCCTCCGGAGCCAGTACCTGGATTAAAACGAAGCCCCACTGGTTCTTTGAGCTTCCATTCTCCAAATTTTCTAATCTGATTGAGTGAACACAAATTGATTTTCACGCCATCCTGTGCCCAGAAGCGAAAGTCGTCAGTGAGTTCCTGAGTACTCAAGGAAATGAACTCGGTCCCAAATCCTGCTCTAATGGCTCGTTCAACTTCAAAAATTGAGCTCGCATCTATACCCAATCCTTCACTGTTGAAAATTCTTAAAATTGCACCTGTTGGTGCAGCTTTCATTGCGTAACGTGGAAAAAAGCCAAATGCGTGGGGGAATGCACATAGTTCCTGTGCTTTTTTACGCAAAAGGAGTTCGTCATACACATAGCTAGGAGTGCCAAATTCAATTCGAATTTGTTCCAAGTCTTGATAATTTAAAAAGCGAAGGTCAGGCATGAGATAGCAATACGATAACGATCTTTTCTTTTCATGCAAGCTCCTGAAACTCAGATTTTTTGCTAAAATTTGTCATAAACTAAGAATTTAAGATTTCCTTCTTTCGTCCTAACCTCCTTCTTTGAAACTAATCTTGTAAATGTTTGTTCCCAGGGAGGAAAGAACACATCTCCTGTAAATTGATTGTCAATTAAGGTTATATACAACCTCTTCCCTACGGACATAGCCTCTTCATACAGGCGCTCGCCTCCACAAATCCATATTGTTTTTTTGGTAGTTAAAGATAGTGCTTGTTTGAGGGAATTGGCGGTTTTAGCGTGTCGGAATTTATAGTTTTTGTTCCTTGTCAAGGCGATCACGTCTCTTTCCTTAGCGAAAGGTTCAAACTCCCGATAACAGGTACGACCCATAATCATCGACCCACCCAATGTTGTATTCATAAAATAGTCCCAATCTTCTTTGATAGACCACGGCAATTTGCCATTGTACCCGATAACGCGATTATGACCGCATGCAACTATTAGATTTATCTTTTTATGATCATTGCGAAATTTAGGGTTACTTAAATTATTCATCGTAATTTAATTAATGTTAATTATCAATGGATGTCGCTGACAAATGCAAATGAACTCAAGTCAATTTGGTCAAACACTTGCCCTTCCTGACTCTTGGCAACGCAGGGCGTTGAATGATTTGCGGGGAGGAAAAGATGTTGTTTTGCATGCTCCAACGGGAGCAGGGAAAACTTTTGTCTTCGAACAGCTCATTGAATCCGGTTGGAAAGGGAAGGCTGTCTACACTGTTCCCACTAGAGCTTTGGCTAATGACAAATTTCGAGACTGGAGAGAAAGGGGTTGGGATGTTGGTCTTATAACTGGCGATATAAGATACCGTCCGGAAGCAGCCATTTTGGTTGCTACCCTTGAAACCCAGCGTGGAAATATGGCAAAAGGAGCAAGTCCAGATTTGTTTGTGGTCGATGAGTACCAAATGCTGGGTGATCAGCGAAGGGGCCCTGGGTATGAAGTAACCATCGCTCTCACACCTCGACATACCCGACTTCTTTTAATGAGTGGGAGCGTGGCCAACCCACTTGAGGTAGCGGACTGGCTGAGAAGTATTGGTAGGGAAGTCGAGCTTGTTTCAGAAGGAAAGAGACCGGTCCCCCTTGATGAAGTTTTTGCGGAAACTCTTCTTCGTCGTCCGTTCCGCGGAAGGAAAATTCGTGGGCACTGGCCAAAACTGGTTGCTGGGGCATTACATGCAAATCTTGGCCCAATCCTGATTTTTGCACCGAGGCGAGCAGTCGCAGAAGATCTTGCCAGACAATTGGCTGCTGAGCTCCCCCCTGTGGAAATTCTTGAGTTAAGCAAAGAGCAGAAAAAAATTGCAGGGAAAGAACTCACAAGTCTCCTAAAACGCAGGGTTGCTTATCATCATAGCGGGTTAGACTACTTAAAGAGGGCAGGGGTGGTAGAACCTCTCGCCAAGTCGGGACAGTTGCAGGTTGTAGTGGCAACCACGGGGCTAGGGGCAGGAGTCAACTTCTCTATGCGTTCAGTCTTGGTAACCGATCGCGAATATCGTATTGATGATGAATTGGGTCTTCTACGCCCGGATGAACTATTACAAATGTTTGGTCGTGCAGGACGGAGAGGAATGGATGACAGGGGGTACATCATCGTCACACCTCGGCAAGCTCGGATGAATGATGCCCGCCCCCTGAAGCTGCATCGTTCAAAAACTCTGGATTGGGCCGCATTGATTCGAACAATGCACTCTGCTTCAGAGCAAGAGCAAAACCCTATCGAGGCAGCTAGATGGTTGGCCTTACGTCTTTTTTCAGAAGAAAAGGTTAGGCTTGGTTTGGACCTGTCTCTGGGCGAGCTCCCCGAAAAGGAAGACATGCTACTAAAGAACGATTCTGATGGCGACCGGGATGAAGTTGTTGAAATGCGAAATTCAGTTGGTTTATGGGAGAGAAGAAGTGGACAGAGTAAGGTGAAACTTGCTCAGGCACTTGTTCTTTCAAAAGGAGAGTGGGTAAACCCATTAACTCTTCCTGATACGCTTGGAAAAGTGCAGATCGGAAACCCCTGTAGGTTTGGTACCAAGAAAGAAAGGATTTACGGCCGAGAATTATCGATTGGAATCTATCAGGAAGAAGTTAAGGACAGTCCGGTTAAAATCATTCTAATCAAATCATTTAGGAAGTACCTCCGTGAAGTTATCGCAGAGGAGTCCCCACGAATAAGAAAGAAGTTTTCCCGAAAAGTTTGGCGTAGAAAAGGGCTGGAAAATGTATTTCGTGATCTTTTACCAATGATTTCGCAGGGTGGTGAAATGGTTGAGTTTGTAAAACGTGGAAATGTCCTGAGAGCCCGCCTAAGTTATGAAAATGCAGTTGTTCTAGGGTGGAAAGATGCCCGTGGGAAAGTCTTACTAAATCCTCCAATGCGCCGGGTTAAACGTGTTTATGATTCTCCCTTTCGTGATCACGGCGGTGTCCATAAGGGGAACGATCTCAATCATTTGACTCCTTCCGAAGTATGGTACGAGCTTGGTCTAATCGATCGAAAAGCCAGACCAACTCAACGTGGAAAAATCTTTAGTTTTTTCTCAAGAGGTGAGGGGTTGGCCATTGCAGCTGCGGTCGAGGATGAAAAATATCCTGTAGAAGAATTGATTGTTGATCTGGCTAATTTGCGGGCGGGTCACCGCTTTCGGGGTTATGCTTCAACTGAATCAAGGCTAGCCATGGTCTGCAGAGAGGTTTACGGTTTACGCGATTGTCGTGGATATTTAAAGGGAGGTTTACCGGAGGAATACGGAGATGGTGCTATGGAAGTTATTCGTGACCGTAAAAAGTTCCTGACTGAATTTGCGGAAAATTCTGATCTTCACAGCGGTGACATAGAACGGGTTGATATTGAGTGGAAAAGCTTACTATCTTTAATTGCATTTGCTCCACCGTTGAAATTACCTCGATGGCTCGAGCTACAGGAAATGGCTAGGGGAATAGTAGGGGATACGGATGTATCCGAGCAGTTGCCGGATTTGCCGGATTTGCTATCCCGCCAAAGGGAACGCTTCGTTAATTCCGGTGTCAGTTCTGCTGCCTGATTTTTTAATTCGGCATTTTTAGTCCCAATTCAAAACAGGCGATCCCATTGGGTTTGCGCACCAAAAGCTTTGTTCCGACCAAAGCGGGCGATGTGCACTTCAGGGCATTTAGTTTAAACTTCTGCACATCACCCAACCTTTCAGGTAGGGCATCTACGGAGATAAGGAAAGAGCCATTTATTTCATAGGCCATCACTTTACCGCCTGCCAAAATAGGAGAAGAAATATCATGTTTGGCTGGTACTTTTCTTAGAACTTCTCCGCTTGTTATATCTATGCATAGCCTCATTCCTGCACCAAGAAGAATCGCTTTTTTATCATAAATGAGAGGACTTGAATCTGTCCGTCTCGTTAACTTTGGGAATCTCCATTTTTCAGAAATTCCATCCACTTTTGCTTCATAGCAAATCAAGCCAACATCTTCGGTCTTTCCATGTGCCACCAGATAATTTTCTTTACTTGCCGGAGTCGACGCTCCGCCCCCCGGACCTTCCCACAAGGTCTCTCCAGTATTTGGGTTGATGCAGAAAATCGTCTTTGATGAATTGCATACAAGAGCTGTTTGCCACTGATTTTTCCAGATCATTGGTGATGCGGTTTTCCCTTTGACAGAATTGTTTTCCCAAATTTGCTGACCTGTTTCTCCGTCGAAAGCTCGTAAGGTGTTGGCAAGAACAAATACTTTGCCGTTGTGGAAGAGGGGAGAGCTTGCGATTGCCTCGGTTCCGAGTTGGCATTCCCATAGTAATTTCCCATCTTCTGATTCCACGCAAAATAGTCGATCTCCTCCAACTGCATAAATTTTATTGTCCGCAAAACAAGGTGTGGAAGAGGATGATCTGCCTGAGGGTACTCCTGATAAAGTGGTCTTCCAAATTTTTTTGCCTGTTTGTAGGTCAAGGGCGAGAATGACATCATCTGCCATTCTTTTTGTCGGGGGAACATCCTGGCTTATTCTTTCACGAATTTCAGGGGGAAACTTTTGCTCTTGTAGCCATTGATCCAATGCCTCCTGTGAAGGAAATACATGATCCCGTATGGTAAACATACGATCGATCACCCACAACGGGGTGGCCAGTCTGCCCTGTTTGAAGCGGGATGTGATCAGTGATCCCTGCGTCATCTTTTGCTTTTGATCTAGGTTATCATCAATCCATTTTTCGATCCATTGATCAAGCTTAGAACCCCGCAAACGAGGGCTGAGAGATTCACGGTCCTTTTCTACTTTCTGCTTCAATTCCTTGGGCAGATTTACATTTCGCAAACCCAATTTTCGCAACACAATGGAATCGATAATTCTCTTATCAGTTGGTTCATCCCGGTGCCATACCACGGAAAGGTAAGCTTTTTTACCATCGGAAATTACACTACCAAAGCCTCCGTCATCCTGGCTTGGTATCTCCATGCTTTCCCAAAGCTTCTGAGGTTGGTTTGCTTCGAAATCTTCAATTAAATCGATTGTTTGGATACCTTGACCATCACGTGCTGGGCCCCGCCATTGTGGCCATGAATTGAGTTCTGCCAAAAGTGGCATTCCGAGAAGTAAAGAAAATGTTATGATAATATAACTATTCATTTTTCTGTTTGATAAGATTCGAAGCTTGTCTGCAAGTTCAACTGATTCGATCTCATATTTTTTCTTTAAGAGCATTTTCTCCTGCCTTGATAACATCTATAATCTTTTGACTGTCATAGACGGCACCGCCCCAAGTTCCTCCGCTAATATTTTGCAACGCTGCCCAAAGCTGGGTGTCGTGATGAAGACGTGGATCGGCAGTAAGTTTTGGGTTAATCTTTCTGGATTTAAGAGTTTGCTGTATTTTATCTGGTGAGAGTTTGTTTTCATCCGTTCCGACTAAATTGATTGATCCACACAGATTGTGAGTATCGATCTTTATTTGTATTAAGTCACCGTCTTTGACTTTACCGATGGGACCACCTGCTAATGCTTCGGGCGAGATGTGTCCAATGCAGGCTCCTGTGCTTACCCCTGAGAACCTTGCGTCGGTGAGAAGAGCAACCTCTTTCCCCCATGAAAGGTGTTTCAGGGCAAGTGCCACCTGTGCCACCTCCTCCATGCCGGCCCCCATTGGCCCTCTTCCATGTAAGACAATCACATCCCCGGGTGCCACTTTCTTATTACCGAGTCCTTTTACTGCCCGTACCGCTTCTCTTTCGGTTGTGAAGACTCGGGCTGGTCCGATCAGATTATAGACGCCATTCTCATCCAATACGGAGGGGTCAATCGAAGTGCTTTTGATCACCGACCCTTCCGGTGCGAGATTGCCTAGGGGAAAAGAAAGAGTACTTGTCATTCCTTTGGCTGTCGCTTGTTCACGAGTATGAATAACATCATCAGGATTTACTTGATCCTGCTGCCAAAGAATTTCACGGAATCTTTTTCTTCTTTCACTAGATTCCCATGCTGCAAGATTTTTACCCAATGATTCTCCTGTGCAGGTAATGGCATCCAATTCAAGTAAATCAAGTGCTCTCAGTTGAATCATTAGTTCTGGGACTCCTCCTGCGAGAAAAAATTGAGCAGTCGAATGCCCGGTAGGTCCATTGGGTAGAACATCGACCAACCGGGGAACCATACGGTTTATCCTGTCCCAATCTTTGACATTCGGACGTTCCAGACCTGCATGAAAGGTGATGGCCGTAAGGTGTATAATCAGGTTACTCGATCCACCGCAGGCAGCGTGGGTGATCATAGCGTTATGGATCGCTTTGGGAGTGAGGATTCTTGAAGTGTGTATTTTGTTGCGGTGAAGGTGGTGTAGCGCCTTGGCTGATCTTGTCGCTAAATCCATCCATACCGGAAATCCACTTGGAGAGAGAGCAGAGTGGGGTAGGGATAGACCGAGAGCTTCTCCTACGACTTGGGAGGTTGCTGCCGTTCCAAGAAACTGGCATCCGCCACCTGGCGTTGCACAGGTCCGGCAAAGAATTTCCTCCGCCTGTTCCTTACCAATTTCGCCGTGAGCATACCTTATGCCCACGGATTGTGCTTTGCCGGCGTCTTCTCCGTCACTTGGAGATAAAGTAACTCCTCCGGGAACCAGGATAGTGGGCATATCTTTTAATTCAGACAGTGCCATCATCATGGCTGGCATGCTTTTGTCACAAGTTGCTATGCCGATTACTCCCTCTGCTGTGGGAAGTGAACGGGCGAGTCTACGCATCACCAGAGATGCATCATTTCGATAAGCGAGACTGTCAAACATGGCGGTGGTTCCCTGGGATCGACCATCGCATGGATCACTCACATGGGCGGCAAAGGGAATACCTCCGAGAGATTTAATTTCCTCAGCTACTCTTTTTACGAGCAAACCGATCTCCCAATGTCCGGTATGATAGCCAAGTGCAATTGGAGAACCATCCTCTGAGCGCACCCCCCCATGACTATTGAGAATTAAAAATTGAGGTCCAAGGAAATCCTTTGGGTTCCATCCCATGCCCGCATTTTGACTCAACCCAAAGAGGTTTCCTGAAGGTGCGTGCTTTAGAATATCATCAGTCAGCTCAATGGTGCCACTTGGTCCAGAACTGTGAGTCTGAATGTCAAAGATACTCTCATCATCCACCTCTAAGTAGGCGGCAGTAATATTTACATTTTCAGAAGATTCCCCGGACATCACAGGAATCTTGTATTCTTCATAAGATGAAGCCAATCAAAACATTTCTCGCTTGGGTAAATTAAACTTAAGGAGTTAAGCAGTGGCTCAAGCTTATTGGAGTGCCTGCAAAGCTTCGTGAGTTTCTTGAAGTTTTGATTGATTGTCAGCCAATTGTGTTTTGGCCCCTTCGACGATTTGTACGGGGGCTTTATCAACAAAGGAAGAATTACCGAGTTTAGCTTCGATACCTTTTATAATTTTAACAAGAGACTCGGACTCCTTGGTAAGTCGTTGCCTTTCCGATTCGATGTCGACCCCCGCACTTAAATCTAGGAAGAAAGTCCCCAATGGAGTCACAGTGGCTGGCAATCCCGTGGGTGCAGCTTCGGCTTTTTTGAGAGCTGCAGCTCCGACCATTGCTAAGATTGAAGATTGGTTATGATTAATCGCTGTCTCGTCGTTCGAATTACCGATGTAGAAAAACTCTACATTACGATTGTTTGCCAAATTACGTTCTGCTTTCAACGCACGCAAAAGGGTTATAAGTTCTCGTGTCTTGCTGACTTCTTCCAAACTTTCATTCTTTAAATCAAAACCCTGCTCGCTTAATTTTTTGAGCAGATCTGCTCCCTTTCCGGGAGAGAATACCTGAATGGTTTTTCCGTTGGCATAGCCTAATAGAGACCACAGCTCTTCAGTGATGAAAGGAGTGAAGGGATGAAGCAGTAATAGAATTTGGCGTATGCAAATGTCCTGCACTGTAAGACAGGTCTCCTTGTCCTCAGAGTCTGTCATTCTTGGTTTGGAAACCTCGATATACCAGTCACAAAAATCAGTCCAAAAGAAATGGTAAATAGCGTGCAAAACAGAATTAAATTCATATTCTTGGTACAGTTTGTTTACCTCATCCAGAGTCTGAGAAAGGCGAAGGAGGATGGCATGGTCATCGGTGGTGAATTTACTTTGGTCTAGTCGTGAGCAAATAAATTCGAAGTTTGAGTTATCTTTGGGAGATCCTGACATCTGCCTGAAACGGCATACATTCCATAGCTTGTTACAAAAATTTCTGCCCTGTTCGATTCGTTCTTCTGAAAAGCGGATGTCCTGTCCCTTGGGGGCAATGCTCATGATACCGTGTCGCAATCCGTCGGCACCATACTTGGCAATTAATTCCAACGGGTCCGGTGAGTTTCCGAGAGATTTTGACATCTTTCTACCATCGGCATCCCTGATGATTCCGGTGAAGTAAACTTCCTTGAAAGGTATACGTTTTGAAATTTCGTTTTCTGGTAGGAGAGAAATTTCGTTTGGACAGTCTCCCTTGAATTCAAGTCCTGCCATTATCATTCTGGCTACCCAAAAGAAGATAATGTCCGGACCGGTGACAAGGGCAGAGGTTGGATAGAAATAATCCAAGCCTTTTTCCTTCATGGCTTTTTCACTTGGCCAACCTAGTGTCGCTAAAGGCCAAAGCCATGATGAAGCCCAAGTATCGAGTACATCCTCATCTTGTTCCCAGTTTTCAATATCATCAGGTGGATTGATTCCCACAAACCAATTTACGGAGTCGGATCTTGGCTCTCCTTTACGATACCAAACCGGTATTCGATGTCCCCACCAAAGTTGTCGACTGATGCACCAGTCACGAATATTTTCGAGCCAGTGTAGGTAAGTTTTTTCCCATCGTTTTGGGAAAAATTTGATATGTCCATCTCGGACCGCCTGCTTGGCTTCTTCCACTCTGGGGTACTTGAGAAACCACTGCTCGGACAGTCTCGGTTCAATGGGAACATCCGCCCTTTCAGAAAAACCGACATTATTTTCGTGGGTTTCCTCATCGATCAAATCGCCCTGTGCTTTTAATTTTTCGATAGCCGCCTTCCTTGCATCGAATCTGTCCATTCCTTCGAAATCGGCTCCCGCAAATTCATTCAAGGAACCATCCGGATTGAACAGATCAACAAACTGCAAGTCGTGTCTCTGACCAATCTCAAAGTCGAGCTGATCATGTGCAGGTGTAATTTTGAGCATGCCGGTGCAAAAATCCTTCTCTACCGCAGCATCAGCAATGATTGGAATTTCAGTGGGTTGAAGGGGGCGCCGAACGAATTTACCTTGGAGGTTTGGCCAGCGTTCATCATCCGGATGAATGGCTAGGGCCACATCACCCATTATAGTTTCTGGTCGGGTGGTCGAGATTTGAACATATTGCCCAGGAGATTCCACAATCTCATACCTTATCTTGTAGAGTTTGCTTGTCTGAGGTTTCATGATCACTTCCTCATCAGACAAGGCAGTCAGGCTTACGGGACACCAATTGACCATTCTTTTTCCACGGTAAATGTAACCCCTTTCAAAAAGTTTCACAAAGGCCTCCAGCACCGCATCTGAATAGTCTTTATCTAGGGTATGGACACTTCTCTCCCAGTCACAGGAACAACCCAACTTTTGTAGCTGCTTGAAAATAATCCCACCATGCTCGTCTCTCCATTCACATGCTTTTTCAATAAATTTCTCACGGCCCAAATCCCTACGGTTAGTACCTTCCTTTCTTAGTGCTTGCTCTACTTTTGTCTGGGTGGCGATTCCAGCATGATCCGTACCCGGAAGCCACAGAACTGAGTGCCCCTCCTGCCTTGCACGGCGTGTCAGTATGTCCTGAATCGTATTGTTGAGAACATGCCCCATAGTTAGAACACCGGTGACATTTGGGGGAGGGATTACGATAGAATATGAATCCTTGTTCTCGGAAATTTTTCCAGAGAAGCATTCTTCATCTAACCATTTTTGATAAAGGCGGTTTTCGACTTCTTGTGGGGAATAAGCTTTGTCCATGGGTCTTAGACGGTATGATTATCGGATTCTCATATTTTTGCGAGAAAAAGGTCTAGAATAGCCGTCTTGAAAAAATTTAATTTCTTTCTTTTTGAATAAAGGTGTAAATATAAATCCTCCTGCAAATCCTCCAAGATGGGCAGCAATTGCTACTCCTCCTGCATTTTTCATAGATTCCGGGAAGAGTAATATCTGTTCCAATAACCAAATCCCAAGTACCAAATAAGCAGGCACCATCATAGTCCCAATAAAGAGTATAA
>MDTE01043788.1_pt1 | contig 20451 bp, 12 predicted proteins | sample 811231 | NCBI WGS metagenome assembly MDTE01 (sample SAMN05326651, study PRJNA326480) | marine metagenome | isolation source: seawater | place: Indian Ocean: Red Sea | collected 2010
AAGCAACGGGTCGGGTGGCCTCGGATGCAATGCAAACTTATCGGCCGGCTCCGTTCTCGGCGGGCATTGGTATGGCGGATATGGAAGCTCCGGAATCGCCGGTCAGGCCGGCGGCGGCGGTGGCGGTGGTGGCGCTGGCGGTGGAGGATACTGCAACGATTTCCTTACCTGCACGACCGATCGCCTGGGCGCCCATGGCGGCGGTGGTGGATCGGGTGGCTGTGGTGGCCAGGGTGGCGGCGCGGGTCAGCCGGGTGGCGGATCCTTCGGGCTATTTATACTCTTTGGAACCGGACCTACTCTGCAAGACAACCGAATCTTTCGTGGTATCGGAGGCCCCGGAGGTCTCGGAGGCAACGGAGGTGTCGGTGGTGCGGGTGGAAATGGCGGCGACGGTGGGCTCTGCCTAGGCGATTGCTGGTGTTTCAAGAGCGCTGGTAAAGGTGGAGAAGGCGGGAACGGTGGCCACGGCGGTGGTGGTGGCGGCGGCTGCGGTGGACTATCCGTGGGCATCTACACCTGGGGTGTGACCAACCCACCCGACTATTGCACCGCGGGATTCAACAACACCTTTGTCGGAGGAACGGGCGGCGCCAGTGGCGTCGGCGGTGTCTCCATCGGAAATCCGGGTGGTGAAGGTGGCGCCGGTGTGGTCATGGATTGCAGTGTAAACTGATCGAATCCACGGCAGATGAAGTCTTATATCATGTCAGCGTGGGGGCGTAGCTACGCTCCGGCTTTTGTCGTGCGATGAAGCTATCCGCAAGATGCGCGAGGCCAAGCAGACGCTGCTCATCCCAGGGACGCCCCAAGAACTGGAGCCCTATGGGCAGGCCGTTTTGATCGTAGCCCACAGGAACGGATATGCCGGGCAAGCCCGTCAGATTCGCCGCGGGGGCAAAGCGCATAATCCGAGTCACAAGGGCCAGGTTGGTCTCTCCCGCCTCCAAAGCATCGGCATGAAGAACCGGAGCCGTCACTCCGGTGGTGGGGGTGGCGATCACATCAACCGATTGGAGCACATCGAGGAATTGCTCGGTCAAGACCTCACGATGCCGGCGGGCGTTGATGTAGTCCACCGCGGTCAATGTCTCTGCAACGCGCAACAGTAGGCGCGTGTCACACCCGTATTTATGGTGTTCGCCTCGAGGCACCGCCTTTTGAGAGGCTGCCATCTCGGACGCTATGGTGATTAGATGCGCCGTACGCACCAGGTCCAGGTCGTAGAGCGTTATCGGAACACGCTCGGCACCGCGTGCCACCAGCTCGTCTATGGCATTCGCACAGCTCGCGATGACTTCATCGTCTGCGTCCTGGAACCATTCGTCGTACACCCCAATCTTGAGACCTTTACAGTCGGCGTCTTCCAGGCCCGCCAAGGTCACCGTTGGCTGGGCCAAGGTATTTGGATCTCTTCGGTCAACCCCAGCCATGGCAGCGTATCCTATGGCCGCGTCGGCTGCCGTGAAGGCCATGGGCCCAAGATGCGCTACGGACCAGCATAGGGGAGCCGCCCCATGCTCACTGATCCGACCATAGGTCGGCTTCAGGCCGACCACACCGCAAAACGATGCCGGCACACGAATCGAGCCTCCACCATCGGCACCAAGGGCCAGAGGGCATAGCCCCGCGCCAACGGCCGCTGCGGATGCGCTGGATGAGCCCCCCGTTATATGCTGCGGATTATAGGGGTTTCGTGGTGTGCCATGGTGCACATTGATGCCTGTCACCCCCATCCCCAGCTCATGCATATTGAGCTTGCCGATTAGCAAAGCCCCCTGGGAACGTAATCGCCCAACACTGAAGGAGTCTTCCCTCGCTTTTGTCTGCCCGTGTATGCGAGTCCCCACCGAAGTCCCATAACCCGATTGATCGACTTCGTCCTTGACGCCTACAGGGACCCCATCGAGTATGCCGAGGGGCTCACCACGCCGGTGCCGCTCTGCCGAGGCTTCCGCTTGGCGCATTACATCCTCAGGATCCTGCGAGATAAAGAGGTTCATATCGTCCTGTTCTATGGCGTCATTCGCCAAGAGGATCGCTTCGGCTACAGAGACTGGGGTTGTTTCCCCGTTTCGGTATGCATTCGCATAGTCCTGGACGCCCAGTGGTCGGTACCCGTCTTCCGGTGTCCGCGGTGATAGGCCATCTCTAAGAACGTCGCCGACCTCCGGCGCGCCAAAACGTGTGTCCCCAACTTTTGGTAGAGGCTGCGCCGTTGGTGTTCCCGCCGAGGCGGAACGTGCCCGGAAGCGTTCGACCCCCACGTCCGCAAGCATCCTCTGCGTGATCGCTCCCCCACTGACCGGTTTCTCGCTCAGGGATGTGACCAGTTTCAGCTTCCACCCCGCGATACGTGGGCCCTTTACGCTTTTGAGATCGTAGGCCATGTACACCCCTCCAATTCGATAGATCCAGCCTCATGGCAAATGACAGGAAAAACCTGCTCCCGCAAGAACCAAATCACGGGCCACCCCTTAGAAGAAGGGAGCGTGCCGTTCTTTGTGCACTTTATTGTGCTGAGGATAGGCTTGAATTCAGGCCCCAGGACATCTATCGTTACATGGTCACGCTTTGAGGTAAGGGATATGCAGCGGTTGCGTTGGGGAACTCTAATAATTCTATTCACGTCGTTTGTGTTTTCGAACGCTATCGCACCGCAACAAGCGCGCGCGTGCGGCGGCTTTTTCTGTGACGCAAACACCTTGAGTCCCATCTACCAGGCCGCGGAACGCGTGGTCTTTGCCCGCCATAACGACCATGTCACCATGCATGTGGAGATCGCCTACGAAGGTGAACCCACAGATTTCGCGTGGATGGTCCCCCTACCCACCTTGCCAGAGGATGCCCTTGGGAACCCCCTTCCCCTTGAGCAGATCCTTAGAACCTCAATTCCCCGCCTATTTGATCTCCTTCAATCCGCGACCAACCCAACCTTTACGGTAAACAACACCTTCGAAGATTTTGGGTGCAACCAGGCCAACGGAACCAGTGTGAGTGGAGTCATGGACGCAGGCAGCTGGGATGAATCTACCGACCCGAATTCAGAGGAACCTGGCGGCCCACCTCCTGTCGCCGTTTTGCAGGAAGCCGAGATCGGCCCATTCCAGGCACAACTTATTACAGCTACAGATAGTCAGGCGCTCTTCGAATGGCTTGGAGAGAATGGCTATGTGCAAGATGAAAACGCCATACCCATTCTCGATAGCTACGTTACGGGGGAATACCTTTTTCTGGGCATCCGTCTGCAAAACGGAAAAGACACGGGAGACATACGTCCTATCGAGTTGAACCTCGGCGATACCGACGCCTGTGTGCCTCTTCGACTCACAGCAATCGCCGCCACACCCGATATGCCTATTATGGTGTGGGTCCTTGGTGACCATCGAGCGGTTCCGAAGAACTTCCTCCACGCGGAGGTTAATCCCAAAGCGCTCCAGTGGCCCCAGGTACCGAACTATATGGAGACCATAAGTGAAGCGGTCGACACGGCCGCTGGGCGGGCCTTTATCACGGAATACGCGAGTCCAGCTAAGATTATGGATGGGGCGATCTACAACGACGCATTGGCTTCCCGGCAGGCCTCCGTTGCGGAAGCATCCGACATTATCGTCTTATGGAACCAGCTGGTGGCCCTGGGGGGCGTGTCCAACCCGGAGCTTCTATCGATATTGCAATCGCATATACCTATGCCCGAAGATCTGAGGGGCTACCCCCATGGGAATTGTTGGTACGAGCCCTCTCCATCGGAATGGCGGCGAGAAGAGATGGAGATGATTTGTGAACCCGACGAGGATCACGTCACCACAACCGCGGAGTTCTATAACTTTCTCGGCTATTGGCTGGCGAAGTTAGAGGCTGATGGTAAGCCACTGGCTATCGACCTGGATGCAATCAAAGAGGACCTCCTACGCCAGTACTTTGAGCCCCGCCAGCGGATCCAGTCCATGTTTGATCAGGCCGAATGGATCACGCGCCTCTACACCTTGATATCCGATTCGGAAATGACCCGTGATCCAATCTTCGCGTTTAATCCGGACGCTCCCGAATTGGGCCGGGATCGAACCTTGGAGACGGTAGTGAAATCGGACGAGGACTGTGATGAATCCTGGATCGAAGCGACCTATGATGATGGCTCACGATATATCTTTCCTTGTGAAACTCCGAGCCAATGCATGGGTACCCCCACGGTAGGCCCGGTGCCCGATGCGCCCGCCCTTCTTCATGTGGCTGTATACGATGAGAGCGGGGAGCCCCGGTACTTTGACCCGGCCGACGCCGAAGAAGTGGACGTGCTCCTGGACAAAGCCGTCGTTGGCCAGCCATCCCTGCCCGAAAACTATGACCTGAGTGAAGAGCCTGAAAACATCAGCGTAGGAACGAACGCCCTTCCCTCCGGCACCACAAAAAAGTCTAGTGGCTGCACCACTACGGGAGGAACCACTCCAATCTCTGGGCTGGTCATCCTGCTAGTCTTCATGCTCGCGATAGGGCGTAGACGATACCAGGCCTGAAACCTCAGGGGCTAGCACAGGCGGACTGGATCTTGATGTTGTCCAGATATACGCCCTCGCCCAGGTTGTTTTCTCCGTCGACTGAATCGAAGTTAAAGCGGAGCTGAACCTCTATGCCCATGGTGTTGGCTGGAAGATCCGCAGATTTGTCGACCCAGACCCCCATCTGCGTCTCCGAGATCGGGAACCATGGAAGAGTGGCGAAGCCCTTCTCCCAGATCACGACCGGGGCCTCTCCTGGCACCAGAACTTCAATCCAGAGCTTGTCATAGGAACCGCCCGGATCCGTGTCTACAAATGCCTGGAAATTGAGCGAGGAAGATACCCCAGGCGGCAATAGAATAAACGGCGTCGTGGCGGAACCCGAGACCCGGCAGAGGTCATCGTTCGCGCAACCGAAGAAGCTGGTGCAACAGGCCGGTGCGTCGGGTTTTGAGAAGTTCGAGACGAGTGGATCGCCGAAATACAATGCCAGGGTCGCGCTCGAGGATTCACCACCACCGTGCAGACTCCACCCCACCGGCAAATCGGGGTTCTCGTAGGTGAAATCACCGACAAAATCGCCGAGAAGCGGGGTGTCGAACGTCGCCAGGAACGGCTGCGAATTGCAACATCCCGGCGTATCAAGCCATTGGGTCTCACAAGTGTTGTCTACACATTCTCGAGTGGTGCAGACATTCCCGTCTTCACAATCTGCGGTCTCATTGCAACAGTTTGGATCGGGGTGTGGATCGTAGACGCAGCCGTAGTTGATGCATACATCCACCGTACAACTGTCCGTATCCACGCAATGCGAGTCCTCGGTGCAACAGCCCGCCACTCCGGTTGGAGTATAGCTACAGGTTAAGACCTCCGCCTCTGGCGTGCTTTGGGAGCAGGTCACGATGGTGCAGTCCGAAACATTCGGGCAGTCATCGACCGTATTACAGCAGAGGGGATCAGAATGGGGTGTATGGGTGCACTGATTGTTCACGCAGGTGTCGATTGTGCAGCTGTCCGCATCCTGGCACTCGCTGTCAGCCACACAGCAGTTGGGGTCGCCCAGATCATCGAACACGCACCCTCCTTCCGCTTCGGAGCAGTAGTCCTCGGTGCAGGGTGAATTATCGTCGCAGACCTGAACTATATTATTGCAACCATCCAGAGCGTCACAGGTGTCTTCCGTGCAGGAGAGCCCATCGCCACAATCGATCTGTTGGTACTGGCAGCCCAGGAACGGGTGGCAACTGTCGAGTGTGCAGATGCTCCCATCGGCGCAGCTCTTACTGACCTGAACACAACCCGAGCCCAGGACGCAGGTGTCGACTGTGCATTCGTTTCCATCCTGGCATTCCACATCGCTATTACAGCAATCCGGATCATCGACTTCCACAGAAGAACACGCTCCAGTATTCGTATTACAGCTATCTGTGGTGCAGACATTTCCATCATCACAATCTACGGAGATGTGTTGGCACCCATGTATCTTCTGACAGCTATCGGTTGTGCAGGCGTTATTATCATCGCAGGAGATGTCTGAATATACGCAACCGCCCGCCGCAACATCACAGATTTCGTCAGTACACGCATCACCATCATCGCAGCTCAAATCCGGGAAGTAACAGCCCGTATCCGGAGCACAGAGATCAACGGTACAGATCTGACCATCATCACAAGTTATCTCATCATACACGCATAGCTCATCGACACAGCTTCCTGTGGTACAAGCGTTCTGGTCTTCACAGTCCTCATCCTGGGCACAGGTGGTAGGGATAACGAAGACATCCTCTGCCGCGTCATCTGCGACATCTTCGTCGGCGTCCGCGCCGTCCGTATCTACGGTCTCCTCCAGGGCATCCTCAGGGGATTGAACATCGGCATCTTCCACCGCGTCGCCCAAATCGTCGACGTCCGTTCCCGAGTTGCCATCATCCGGGTCCACAACGTCCGTGCCAGCGTCTGCGTCCGGAACATCTTGTCCAGTTCCCGGGTCTGCCCCTTCATCGACCGTGCCGGGATCTTGCACGATATCGGTTCCCTGGTCCGTGGCGTCGGAGAGCACATCTGCAGGGGTGTCTCCATTCCCGCCGCAGGACCAGAGCCCTAAAAACCCCACAACGGAAAGAGCCAGTACGAATCGTTGATTGGAAATGTCACGAAAAAGCATTGGTTTCTTCAAACCTCAAACAGATACAAAATCGGCCATCCCGTATCCCCGTATCACAGCCGGCTATAAAGAATAACAGAATTGAAACGGAATTGCCTTTAGCCCTTATAGCCCATGCTGCGCCGTGAATCTACTGCCTTCCATACCGCTACTTATCGCGCGTTTGGCGATTAAACACCGATCCCCCCTGACACCTTCAACACGTGGATCCACAAGCCAACCGTACATGCGCCGTTCTTCGCCTTGACCAGAAACCCTGCGGTTGGTTAGCGTGCGCCCCGTTCTCAGAAGTGCTCTCACTATGGTTGCTACCCCCCAAATAGCTGACCCGTCCAAACGGTACGTCGTGGATCCCGACCAGATTGATGCGATCGATCTATCCGGTGAGTCGGCCTGGTGGGAGGATCTGTCGTTAATCTCGACGCGAATCGGTCCGGTAGAAATACCAAACCGCTACTTCCTGGCGCCTATGTGCGATGTCACAAACCTTCCGTATCGTGTTATCGCACGCACACAGGGGGCTTCTCTTCTCGCCACCGAGATGTTGAGCAGTGTAGCCCTCGCCATGGGAGGACATAGAACCTTCCATATGATGGAATTCCTACCCGACGAAAAGCCCATCATGGTGCAGATCAGCGGAACCGACCCCGACATCATGCGTACCGCTTCATTGATGATTCAGGATTACGGGGCATCCATCTTGAATCTGAACTGTGGTTGCCCTGTAAAAAAAGTCATCAAAGGGGGAAGCGGTTCCGCCCTCCTTCGCGACAAAGAGGTCCTGCGAAAGATTTTACGAACGCTTCGACCTGTCCTTGAGATTCCACTCACGGTCAAGATGCGGGCTGGCTGGGACGCAAAGTCCGTAAACGCCGTCGACATCGCCAAGATGTGCGAGGACGAAGGTGTAGACTCGGTAATGCTCCATGGCCGCACTCGCAAGCAGATGTATGAAGGGAAAGCCAACTGGGATCTGATCGGAGAGGTGGTCCAAGCCGTCTCTATACCCGTGATTGGAAACGGAGATATATTCACTGGCGCGGACGCGCACCGAATGCTGGAACACACGGGCTGTGAGGCCGTGATGCTCGCACGCGGGGCGATCGGAAACCCTTGGATTTTCCGGGAATGTATCGCGCTGGAGTTGGAAAAACGGGGTGAAAAGAACCTTCCGCCAGGTCCCCCGACTCCGGAAGAACGACTGGAGATCATCTGGAAACACTTTGAGCTTTTTGCCGCGTACGCAGGAAGAGATCGTGCCCTGGTTCGGATCCGCAAGCAGTTGATGGCGTATGTGAGGGGCCTCCCAGGCTCCTCTGCGTTCCGGGCCCGGCTGAGCAGCCTCTCCTCCGAAGAGAACCTTCGCAGCAGCCTCGCCGAGTTTCTGATCGAAAACCGTCGAGCGTCCCAGGTTACGGACGAAACCCACATAACGCCGCAGCGCGCTGTTGGGAGGCCGGGTTGAACCCTACGGCGGAGAAGAGTTGGACAATTGGATCGATCCTTAATTGGACCCAGCAGTACTTCTCCCGTTGTGATCTGCCCCAAGCACGCCTCGATGCCGAGCTGATCATCGCGCATTCTCTTGGCCTGAAACGAGTCGACCTATATGTCCAACACGATATGCCCGTTCGGCTTGAGGAGCGAGCCATCATTCGGGAGCTCGTAAAAGCTCGCGCCGACGATCGTGTCCCAGTCGCGTATCTGCTCGGTCGTAAAGAGTTCTACGGGCTCTCCTTTCAAGTGGACAGCAACGTCTTGATACCACGACCAGAGACAGAAGCCCTCGTTGACGTCTGTATCGAGAAGCTCAAGACCTTTGAGTCCCCGACAGAACAAACGATTCGCATGCTTGATATAGGGACAGGCTCGGGCGCCATCGCCATCGCCGTCGCCAAACATATCGAGGATGTAGAGATATTGGCCGCCGACATCTCTCCAGAGGCTCTGGAAATTGCCGCGAGAAACGCGGAAGAGCATGGGGTGGTGGATCGCATCGAATTCGTCATCGCAGATATGTTTACGGACCCGCCCGACTTGGGAACATTCCAGGTCGTTGTGAGCAACCCTCCATATATCGACCCCTCCGAAAAAGGAGAGCTTGCACCCGAAATCCAAAAGCACGAACCAGCCCTCGCCCTTTTTGCTCCGTCTGCGGGAGAAGCGTGTATAGAAGCCCTGATGACAAACACAAAGCATCTGGTGCATGATGGGGGCTTCCTCGCCTTTGAGGTTCAACCACCAGTCCGCGCCAGGGCGTGGGCAGATCGCGTTTCAACACAGAACGGCTTCACTGATGCGCAACCAGTATTCGATATTTCGGGAGAGGCACGTGGGGTCGTTGCACGCTTTCATAGAGAATCACCCGAAGGATAAGGCATGCCGTCTATAATCCTCGAAAGCCCTAGCCTCTCCTCCCGTACGCAAACCCGGTTCGACACCTTTCTCCTGGTAGGGCGAGCACCAGGCGTCGATCTGCAGATCCTGGATACCAGGGTCAGTAAGCGCCATGCCACCATTAAGCTCATCGGTGATGGCAGCTTCGTTGTGGAAGACCTGGGGAGCCGAAACGGGACAAAGATTAACGGTGTGGAGATCTCTAAGGTCACGGAAATTCAGGACGGCGCAATTATTGAAGTTGGAGATTCGAGACTAACCTTCCGTGATGACACCGAGATCTCCGACCAATTCAACCGAACGTCCACCGTAACGATCACAACCGAACGCGTACTGAAAGGCTTTCCTCCGTCGAAGGATGTGACCACGATCACACAGCTAAAGGAAGACTATGACCGGCTGCGGCTGCTCTGGAAAATCTCCATGGAGTCGAGTTTCGAGCGTCCTATGAAGGACCAGATCTTCGAGATTCTGAAGATGCTCTTGCAAGAGATCGATGCAGATCGCGCGACGCTGCTCCTCCTACCCATCGAACATCGTGAAACAAACGATCCCTCGCATCTGGAGTTGCTTGTGGCCTGTGACCATAAGGGTCAGGCGTACGATAAGCAGACACAGGTCTCGGAAACCATCCTGGGCGAAGCGCTCCGAACCAAACGAGGCGTCCTGGTGGCCGACGCCCGTATGGACGAGCGCTTCGATGCTTCGCAGAGCGTGGTGATCCAGGGGATTCGTTCCACCCTATGCGCTCCAATGATGTCTAGAACGGGCACAAAGATAGGCGTCATCGCCTTGGACTCCGTTAGTGTGACGGCCGCCTTTCACCAGAAAGACCTCGTCGTTCTGGAAACCCTCGCGAGCCAGGTCGGCACGGTCATTGAGAATATACGACTGATAGAGCACGCCCGGATGCAGGCCATCGCACGGGAACGCCTTTCGAGATTCCTATCTCCCAATGTTGTTGACGAGGTGGTGGCCGGCCATGTCTCCATCGCAGATTCGGGTGAGGCACGTAATGTGACCGTATTGTTCACCGACGTACGCGAATTCACCGCCCTATCCCAACAATTTGCACCCGACGAAGTTCTAGACAGCCTCAACAGCTATTTTGCCCTCGCCGTTGATATTATCTTCAAGCACGAAGGAACCCTCGATAAATTTCTTGGTGATGGGCTTATGGCACTCTTTGGAGCTCCGCTCCCACAAAAGGACGCGACACTCCGTGCGGTCGCAGCGGCCCAGGACATTCAAAGGGCGCTCGTGGGCTGGAACGAGCAACGCGTAAAGGAAGGTAAAGAGCCCCTTCATGTCGGCGTTGGCATTGCGTCCGGCCCGGTCGTCGCTGGTGCTGTAGGGACACCACAAACGCTCTCGTACACAGTGGTAGGCCCCGCGGCAAATCTCGCAGCTCGACTCTGCTCGGTGGCTGGCGCCGGCGAAATCCTCGTCTCCACTACGGTAGCCCAGGCGTTACCCGACAATGTGCCCGTAGAGCGGCCACGCATGTTGGAGCTGAAGGGTTATGAGAAACCCGTGCCCGCGTACGCCGTGCATGCGGATTAGGAACGAGACGCATGTCGGCTATTGACTTCCAGATACTCCACCGCGCTTCTGATTCGGCCGCGAGAACCGGGCGATTGGTAACACCCCACGGGGAGATCCGGACGCCCGTATTCATGCCCGTAGGCACGCGCGCCGCGCTCCGTGCGCTCACCCCCGAGCAAGTCATCGCCGCCGGAGCCCAGATCGTCTTGGCAAACACCTACCATCTGACCATACGGCCGGGTGAAGCGCTGGTTAAGAAATTCGGTGGACTGCATCAATTCATGTCCATGCCGTTACCTATTCTCACGGATTCGGGAGGGTTCCAGGTCTTCAGTCTTCCAGGAAAAGAGGTGACGGAAGAAGGGGTTCGATTCCGTTTCGAGAAAGGAGGCGAGAGAGTCTTCATCAGCCCAGAACGCTCGATGCAGATCCAGGAGGATCTGGGCGCGGATATAATTATGGCATTCGACGAATGCGTGGAATACCCAGCCACCTACGAGCGCGCGCGTTCCTCTATGGAGCGAACCATCCGATGGGAGAGACGATGCCTGAACGCGCATAAACGATCGGACCAGGCCCTCTTTGGAATTGTGCAGGGCTCCACATACGAGGACCTGCGGCGCGAATGCGCACAACGACTCGTGGAGATGGATTTCCCGGGATACGCGATCGGCGGCCTCAGCGTCGGGGAGGGTCTTGAAGTGATGGATCAGGTGTTGACGTACACAGCACCGGAATTGCCCGATCACAAACCACGCTATGTCATGGGCATTGGGCTCCCTGAAGATCTGCTCTGCGCCATCGGGCACGGCATCGACATGTTCGACTGCGTGATCCCCACCCGGCATGCTCGAGGCGCTGTCGTTTACACGACCAACGGCCGCCTTCGACTTACCCATCGACGATACCGCACCGATGGCTACCCTATCGACACATCGTGTGAGTGTTACTCATGCAAAAATTACAGCCGGGCCTATCTCCGGCATCTGTTCGAGGCCGACGAGGTTTTGGGCACGACACTCGCCGCCATACATAATATCCACTTCCTCTCACGCCTTACGGCCGACGCAAGTCAAGCCATCGCGAGAGATGAATTCGAAATCTTCCGGACCGAATTTCTCGCAAAATACGGATCCTCGAAGGGGCCGAACTCAAAGCAAAAAGGACCGCGGAAAAAGAAGAAGCGTCGAAAGTCTAAGTGAGAATGGCTTCGGCCTGCGGAAACAATCCGAAAGCACCGCCGGTATGTATGAACAGGCTTCGGTCACCAAGCCGTCCACCCTGGGGCTCAGCCAACAGGCCAGCGAAAGCCTTCCCCGTATAAACAGGGTCCAAGATAAGAGCATGATCCGAGGCCGCCCGATAGATCGCATCACGACACGCCTCGGTGGGCACTGCATAGCCAGGCCCCACAAAACCATCAATGATGGTGTCCTCTGGGTTCAAGGGAAGCTCCAGCCCCAACCTGTCACCAAGCTCTTCAAGGAGACCATCCGTACGACGAGTAAAGGTCTCTGCGTCGTCGCAAACATTCACTCCTAGTACTCTCGCTCCCAGACCCACCAATGCGGTGCCAGCGCGAAGCCCCGCGTAGGTCCCCCCGGAACCTACCGCGCAAACGATACTGTCAAAGGTGACCCCCTTTTGGCGTTCGAAATCCGCGATCTCCTTACAAGCCCGCACATACCCCATACAACCCAACGCATTCGAACCCCCTTCTGGTATTATATAGGGGACACACCCTTCCTTTCGCAGATCCGACGCAATCCTCTTCATATGGGCGTCGCGTTCGAGGTATTCCTCGGGGGTGCATGGGTGAACATTCGCTCCAACGAGGTGCATCAAGAGAAGATTACCCTGAGGTATTACGCCGTCAGCGCCCCGCAATAGAACATGGGTCTTAAGCCCCAGTTTCGCCCCCGCAAGAGCTGTTGCGCGGGCATGGTTGGACTGCACACCGCCACAGGTGATCAGAGTGTCGGCCCCGGCCTCCTTTGCTTCCCATAGCAGGTATTCCAATTTTCGGATCTTATTTCCCGACAGCCCAAGGCCTGTCAGATCATCGCGCTTTACCCAGATTTCTACCCCATCTTCGAGAGAAGAAATTTTTTCGATCGGCGTATCAAGTCGCCCAAGGGGTATCCGATTGAATTGTTCGATGATCTTTTGTTCATTCATGAATCGCAATATCTCCAAAGGCAAACATGCCACATACGGAATTCCCGGCAACACCTACGTGTACGCTAGCATCGTCCCGTGTGGGGGTAAATTGTAACTCGGTATGGACAAAAGAAAGCACCCCTAAATTTGACACCCCTGGGACTACACTCATAGGTTTAAGAGAATGGATAGGGCTGAGATGTCGAACTGGCTTGAAGTACGATCTATTGGTCGTTTAATTTTTTCGCTAACACTAGGTGTTTTACTGGTTGGTAATCCTGGTGTTTCCAATGCACAGCTCTCCCCCGTGCAGTTGAGCATGCAATACGAGGCAAAAGCCGCGCTTCTCGCCTCCGCTGCGGAGACAGAGCAGAGCCTCTCCTTGTATCGGAAAGCATGGGATTCCTACCCGCAAGATCATATTATCTTTGCGATGCTTAAGGTGCCCACCGGCACGAACCCGCCCGGCGAGCACATCAATTTTCTACAAGATATACGCGCGCAGATAACAAACCAGGCCGTGGTGAAAGCGATCGATAACTATCTCGCAGCCGTGCTACCCAGTTTCCAGATGCGCCACGCTGGAATCGAGGTTTTTGTATACCCACCATCCGCACGCGTTGTGGCTATGCATGGTGATACAACAACCCGAATTACAAGAGGCAGCCCCTTATGGGTGAAGCCCGGTGTTGTGACGATTGAAGCCGTCTCGTCAGGTTACCAGGTTACACGTCAGACCGTAGACGTACGGGCTGGTGTCGTTAAAAAAGTTCGTATGGGGCTCACGCCAACCGGACCTCGCGGCTCCTTGGATGTCGACAGTAAGCCTGCGGGCGCGCGTGTGTATTTAAACGGTGTCGACATGGGGGATGCTCCTGTACAGGCGCTCTCGCTTCCAGAGGGTGACTATGTGGTGTCCGCCGTACTTCCCGGACATAAAAACGTGCGAAGCTCCGCGCGAGTCGCCAAACAGAGTAAAACCAATATAACTCTGAATCTAACAGGTATACAGGCGGCGAAATCGACCAGGCAGCAGGCCGGTGTCGCAGCCGCTTCCTACCTACCGGAAGACACTGACACCACGAATGATCAGCGAATAGAGTTTGCGCCCGTAGGATCGACTCCAAATGTAATGCGGAGCAGAGGATCGGGCGGGAACGCTATGCGAACCGGTGGGTGGCTTATTATGGGCACGGGAGTAATCCTGCTAGCAGGCGGTGGTGGGCTCACCTATCTTGCGAACAAGCTCATCACAGAGGCCAACGCGATCGACATCATCGATCCGGTAAGTGAAGCCGAATACGATGACCTCGCCGCACAGAGCGCCACCTATCAGAACTATTCCTTTATTGCCTACGGCGTAGGAGCTGCAGCAACGATTGGTGGCCTACTGATGGTGGTCTTGTCTCCAGACTCTCCCTCGCCAACGAATTTTCAACTTTCACCAATCCCCGGCGGAGCGATTCTTACCACCGGCGGTGAATTCTAAGGCGAAATTACATATGCTAAGTTGCTTGCGCAGCGGTTTAGGAGTTGGTTGATGACGTTTGGGTATATACGTTTCCAGAAGTCCAGGTCTGTCTTACCTTTTATCGTCTGGTTGTTTTTTGCCGTCTCGGTGACTGCCGGATGTGTCTCTGAGCTGGAGAAAAAGGTAGTACCAGACGGGTATATTCTTAAATCAGAATGCCCCGACTGCCCCGACATTGTCGTCTCCGATGTTCCGCCCATGCCGGATATTCCGCCACAGTGCCCGGGCGTATCCGACTGTAAGACCCTTGGAATATGCGCGGAAAAAACGGTCGTAGAATGTATAGACGGCGAATGGGTCTGTGATTATTCCGAAGTAACGGGTTTTGAGCCTGATGGAGAGACCCTTTGTGATGGGCTGGACAACGATTGTGACGGCGTCGTCGATGACGGCCTCACCGATGTCGCACAGAGTGATTGCCGCACCGAGGGTGTATGCGCAGGAAAGACCAAAGCGATCTGCTCCGACGGAAGCTGGATCTGCGATTACAGCGCCGTTGATCATTACGATGGCCAGGCAGAGAGTCGATGCGACGGGTTCGACAACGACTGTGATGGTGAAGTCGACGAAGGCATCGCGATCACCGACGGTCCCGCCTGCCCCAACAAGGGTGTCTGTCTCGGCTTCAATCAATCGGTCTGCGTGGATGGCGTCTGGGAGTGTGATTTCACATTCGTGTTCCATGAGGAAGAGGAAGTCACATGTGACAACCTGGACAATGATTGCGATGGAGAAACGGACGAAGACATCGTGGTCTTTACTGCGGGGGTGTGCCCAGCTGATGGAGTCTGTGCCGAGGCGGAAAAGACCCATTGTGTAGACGGAGCGCTCGTATGTGATCTGGGCGCTATCGAAGGCTATGAAGGGCCTGCAGAGCTGAGTTGTGACGGCATCGACAATAATTGCGACGGCTCGATCGACGAAGACATCACCGAATTCCCTGGAATCGATGTTTCCTGTATTGGGCTCGGCGTATGCGCAACACCCGGCTACCTGGTCTGCCAGAATGGTTCTCCGGTATGTAGTTGGGAAGGCGTAGAGCATTGTATCGAAGGCGAAGAAGGCACCGAGCCGGAATGTTACGCCTACGAAGGACTCCAGGAGATCTCCTGTGATGGAGCCGATAACAACTGTGACGGTCAAGCCGATAACGACATCATCGTCGAGAACTGGATCAGTTGTAGTACACAGGGTGTATGTGGCCAGCCCGGTACACATATATTCAAGCGTTGCGCTGACCCGTCCGGACCGAACGCGAAGACATTCGTCTGCGATTATAGTGAGGTGGTGGGTTTCGAAGCCAACTCCATGCTATGGGAGCCAGGCACAACGATCGCTCAAGAGACCTCCTGCGATGGCCTGGACAACGACTGTGACGGAGAGACGGATGAAGAAATCTTCGACACAGGGGGCACGCCTCTCGGCTGCAAAAGTGAAGGACAATGTGCGTCAGGCCTGGTCGTCGGTGCTTGCACGGCAGAAGGCCAGGCATGCGACTACACCTTCGTTGTTGGATACGAGGAAGAAGAGACTCTCTGTGACGGACTCGACAACGATTGCGACGGCGCAGTTGACGAAAACATTACCGACCTTTCTGCAAGTACGTGCCGTACCGCGGGCATCTGTGATGGCACAGTGAACGCGTCGTGTGACGCTGGTTCCTGGGCCTGTGATTACACGGGTGTGGCCGGATATGAAGACGTCGAGACCACTTGCGACGGCATCGACAACGACTGTGATGGGCTCATTGATGAACAGATCGTCGATCTGGAAGCGAGTGACTGTAAGAACCTCGGAGTCTGCTCGGCAGGTGTCTCGGCCGTCTGCGTCAACGGTGATTGGAATTGTAGTTATGGGCTTATCACCAGTTACCAGGGCAACCACGAGAGCCTCTGTGATGGGCTCGACAACGACTGCGACGGAGATACGGACGAATCGTCCTGTGGTGTCGGTGAGCCCTGTATAACCGGAGCGCAATGTGTATCATCCGTCTGCCTGCCCTTCCCCGGCAACACCGGTCCAGGGTTCTGCGCCAACAGCACCACCGACTGTATCGCGTCCCTACCGAATGGCACGGCCTCCATTACGGAAAGCACCGAAACGGGCTGCGTATCTCCAACCCAACTCGGTTCCTGCTTAGCGGGAAGCTGGACCCCAGGCTCCGTATGCAGTGACATCGACCCGCTGAATCCAGTATGTGCGGACGGAAGCTGCCTTAATTGTGAGCCGAACCGTATCACATGCGACGACCAGACCATCCTTGCCTGCGCGGCAGACGGCAGCGGATTCAGCCCCGTGGTTGACTGCCCCAATGGGCAATCCTGCTTTGGCACAGGATACTGCGCTCTCACGGGAGAGCTGCTCACCAACACAATCACCACGGGCGACCAGATTCAACCCGATATCGCTACCGCCACAAACGGGGATTACCTGATTGTCTGGGCCACCACGACCACCGCCAGTGGACCGGGTAGCAGTACGGAGATCGCGGGACGATGGTTCCACGCCGATGGATGCCCCTACGGAACCGCATTCAACGGTAATTTTGAGTCCTGCGACCCTGTTGCAGGCGAAGATGGTGGCGAATTTGTCATCAACAGCACAACCCTGGCCGAGCAGAGTTTCCCGGCCGTGGCAATCAACAGCGAAGGGAAAGCCATGGTTACATGGATGAGCCTGAACCAGGACGGTAACGGCGAAGGTGTCTTCGGTCGATTGGTAGACGGCACGGGCCCGTTGGGTGACGAATTCCAGGTCAACACCTTCAGTCAATACAACCAGAACAGCCCGACGGTGATCGCCTTGACCGATGGAAGCTTCGTCGTCTCCTGGGTCTCGGACCATGAAGACGGAGACCTTCGTGGTATCGTTGTTCGAGTCTTCGACAGCAACGGGAATCCAATAACCGATAATATCGTCGCCAACTCCTATGTAACGAACTTCCAGGTGCGGCCAACGGTCGCGGCATTACAAAATGGTGGGTTTGTCGCCGCATGGGCATCCTTTATGCAAGATAACCCTGGGCTCGCGGATATGGGCACGTTCCTACAGGTCTTCGATTCCAAAGGGAACCGTGTAGGGGGCGAAGTTCATGCAAATCAGGAGACGAATGATAACCAGGATTATCCAGCCTGCGCATCCGTCAGCGCCAATCTCTTCCTCTGTTCCTGGGTAACAGATAATCAGGATGGCGCCGGCTCGGGGATCTACGGCCGGCTCTTTGCCAACGACGGCAATCCGATCGGAGATGAGTTCCAGATCAATTCCTCGTCCCCAGGCAATCAAGCGATGCCTTACGCCTTCTCCCTCGGGTCGGGCGGCGCGGGAGTCGCTTGGCAGGCGGATGTCGGCATATCGGACTCAGAGACCTTCGTTCGTTATTTCAATGGGCTGGGTATTCCAATTGGTGATGACGCGCAGCTCAACGTTACGACGAGCGGTAGTCAACAAGATGTCCGGTGCGCAGGAGCACCACAGGGACAGGCTGTTTGCACCTGGATGAGCCAAGGCCAGGATGGGTCGCAAAATGCGATCATCCACCGCTTCACGAGCCAGTAATTCCCAGGGGTGAGACCCCTCACGCGCGCACCGGTATAACGCAGAAGGGCCTTATACCATAAAGGAATTGCACGACTATCTTGACTCTAAGTCTCGTAAGAGCTAGGGTCCGTCGGCTTCGTACCTTAGGCGCGCGCCTGAGTGTACGTTTTTTGGATACCAGCTCAGCCGCAAAAGGACAGGACAATGGCACTAACATTGTTAGGTAAGAAAATGGGAATGACCCGTATCTTTGACGAGAACGGGAAAAATGTCCCTGTAACCGTAATTCAGGTAGGCCCGTGTGTCGTCACACAAATCAAGACGGACATCGCTTCTGAAGATGGTGGATCTACGGACGGATACAACGCCGTACAGATCGCCTTCGAAGAGATGCCGGAGCGCACGGCCACCAAGCCACGCCTTGGCCATTTCGCCAAAGCGGGCACGAAACCGCACCGTCATCTGCGCGAATTCAGGGTAGAGAGCGCTGATGCGGCCGGTGGTTATGAGCTGGGTCAGACTCTCGACATCAGCCTGCTCGAAGAGTTCGAGTATGTAGATGTGCAGGGCGTCAGCAAAGGTAAAGGATTCGCAGGTACCTTCAAGCGCTGGAACTTTACCGGTGCCAAAGAGGCCAGCCATGGTAGCCACGAGAAGTTCCGTCACGGTGGTGCCATTGGTATGAGCGCCTACCCGGGTCGCGTCATGAAAGCAAAGAAGATGGCCGGTCACCATGGTAATTACACCAAGACCTCCATCGCTTTGAAAGTCGCCGGAATCGACGCAGAAGAAGGTGTTCTTCTTGTGAAGGGCAGCGTCGCTGGTCCCACAGGCGGCGTGGTTTCTATCGCGAAATCAAAGCGTCGTTAGTTGAAACCCGGCAGGACGCCTTTGGTCGCGTCCTATGGCTTTAACCCTGGTCGAGTCACTCGCGATGTCGTTTCCTTTTAAGAGGCTCTCTGAAATTGATGTAATGGGACGGCGTGTGCTCGTGCGTCTGGACCTGAACGTTCCCATCCGAGATGGGCGGATCCAGGACGATACACGTATACAAGCCGCCCTACCGACACTCCGAGCATTACGTGAACAAAAAGCTCGCTTGGTGATCTGTGCTCATCTGGGTCGCCCCAAAGGCACCGTCAAGCCAGAGTTTTCTCTCGCGCCGGTTGGAGAGCGTTTGGCCGAGGTGCTCGACGAGCCCGTGCTATTTCCAGAGGACTGCGTTGGCGATGCAGCGTTGCGACTCTCTCGCAGTATGAATGACGGCCAGGTGATGCTACTGGAGAATCTCCGGTTTCACCCTGGCGAAAAGGCCAACAGTACCGAATTCGCCGACCGTCTACGGCAGCTCGCCGACGTTTACGTGAATGACGCATTTGGCAGCATGCACCGCGCCCACGCCTCGGTCGACGCAACCCCACGCCTGTTCGGGGAGACCGCCGGTGGATTGTTGCTGGAACGAGAAATCAACGCGCTCCAAAAAGTAACAAGAAATCCGGACCACCCCTTTGCCGTGCTGCTTGGGGGCGCGAAAGTCAGCGACAAGCTCCCTCTTCTGCGTGATATCGTGAGTCGTGCAGATGCTGTTCTTATCGGTGGCGCAATGGCTTATACCTTCCTTCGGGCGCAGGGGAAGCCGGTTGGGAAATCCCTGGTGGAAGATGAGCAGATCCTCAAAGCTGGCGACATTCTGCGGCGAGCCGCGAATCATGGTTGCGAGATTGTGCTCCCCGTCGATCATATTGTTGTCGATGAGATCAGTAATGATTCGACCACTACGACGTATCGAATCGAGGATACACCGGAGGATGGCATCGGCGTAGATGTTGGCCCCCGCACTCTGGAGAGCATTCGTGGCGCCCTACAAGGCAAACGTACGCTGTTCTGGAACGGCCCCTTTGGAGTCTACGAGATCCCTCAGTTCTCGGAAGGCACGGTCGCGATCGCTAAGATGGTCGCCGACGCACCGGGCTATACAGTGATCGGTGGCGGAGATAGCGCCGCGGCTGTACGTCGGGCAGGACTGGCACCGTTCCTCGATCATGTCTCCACCGGTGGTGGTGCAGCCCTTGAGTTGCTCGAGGGGAAAGATCTTCCCGGTATCGAAGCACTTCGCGTGATCTGAGGCTTCGGAGTCAACCATACTATGACAACACGCAAACAACGTATTACCGGCAACTGGAAAATGAACCTCGCCCTGGACGAGGCTCTCGAGCTCGCTCGTGGCATACGTAATCGCGTACGCGCGCATGTGGATAGTGATGTGGCCGTCTGCCCCCCCTACCCTTATCTTGAGCCCATCGCGCAACTGCTGAAAGACAGTCCAGTGCAGGTTGGCGCCCAAGATATGGACGCCTTCGCTTCTGGCGCTCGCACGGGAGCTGTTTCGGGACCTATGTTACGGTCGGTAGGGTGTAGCTTTACTCTGGTCGGCCATTCCGAACGACGCGCGATCTTCGGCGACACAAACGAAATTGTTTCCGCGAAACTTCGTGCTGCATTGGAGCACGACCTGGATGTCACTCTCTGTGTTGGAGAGAGCCTCGAACAACGAGAGGCGGGCACCACCTTCGACGTCGTACTAGAACAAGTGGAGAGCGCCCTTTCCACGATCCAGG
>MDTE01083683.1_pt1 | contig 20451 bp, 35 predicted proteins | sample 811231 | NCBI WGS metagenome assembly MDTE01 (sample SAMN05326651, study PRJNA326480) | marine metagenome | isolation source: seawater | place: Indian Ocean: Red Sea | collected 2010
ATTTGGCCGCACGGCGCCCACCGTGCCGGTCACCAACATCGATACAGCGCTTGCGTTTTATATCGGCGTGCTGGGTATGGAGAAGACATTTGAGAATGGCAATCCCACCGGGTTCGTGATTCTGCGGAAAGACCAGGCCGAGATCCATTTGACGCTCAAGCAGGACCATGTAGCCTCCGATCGGAATGTGCTGCATATGCTGGTGAACGACGCCCAGGCACTATACGACCACTTGGTCTCGTCGGACGCACGCATTGTTAAAGGCATTCGAGACGCGCCGTACGGACTTCGCGACTTCATAGTCGCCGATCCCGACGGCAACCGGCTCGACGTGGGCCAATCGCTAGACTGATAAATCCTGGCGGAGCATCCTTAGCATCCTTAGGGATGGCGCTACATCATGCCGCAACGCCTACCAGCGCATCCGAGACAGAACTGACCTTCCTTACGGGTTTAGCCGCAGGTTAGCCCTTACTTAGCAAGTATAACATCGACTTGGGCCTCGGTGAAGCCGTCGCTGAAGTGGATGGTCTCGCCGCTCTCACGACGAGCGCTGTGAGAGCCGGTGCGTATCCAGGGCAGGGCCAGATTGGGCGCCAGCGGTTCTTCACCAGACGACGAGAGTTGGTCGCCTTGGGCTACCGCCGGCGTCGGCATCTTCTGGGACTTACCTGCCTCACCACGCTTGTCGCTCACATACCACCCCTCAATAGCAGAGAGGTAGGCTCGCTGAGCAGCGCTCATGCGGTTTCTATTTAGGCGTTCGGTATCCTGGAGGAACGCAGCGGCCTTGCCGAGCTTGTCATCGCGGGTGCGGCACTTCTCCAAGCACCAGCTGATCAGTGCGTCCCGACTGGGCGTTGCCTTCATCTTTCCTCCGGGCATATCGGATTGTCAATAGCGGCCTAGCCTTCACGATCTCAGCACCGCCTCGATCGCCTTGCCTTTTGCAAGTTCGTCGACTAGCTTGTCGAGGTAGCGGATTTTCTGCATTAGAGGATCTTCGACATTCTCTACCCGCACGCCGCACACGACCCCCTTGATCAGCGACGCCTTCGGGTTCATGGCAGGCGCATGAGCAAAGAAGGTCGTGAAGTCCGCTTCCCTTTCGATTTGCTCCTCCATGCCATCCTGATCGTAGCCCGTGAGCCATTGGATGCACATGTCAACTTCCTCCTTAGTGCGCCCCTTCTTCTCCACCTTCGCTACGTACAGTGGATATACCTTCGCGAAGGGCATTGCGAAAACACGTGACGACATTGGGCGCTCCTTTCCGCTGGCTCAGGGGGATTTGTCGAGCTTCGATTCTGCCGCCTGCTCTTCGAAGCAGTGCAGCCCCGCAGTCTGCACATGGCACTGGGCAATAGCCTGCAGTATAGATAGTGCGATCGCACAATAGCCTGCTATTTTGAGAACAACCTCGTTCGGCAGTCCCAGTAGCAGCACCCACCCAGTGCATACCAAGGCGACATTATACGCCAGGGCCTCGTACTCTTGCTCGATCAACAAGCGCAAGGGCGGGCAGACTATCGCTACCAGCCACAACGCCACAGGTCGCACGCGCATCGTCAGGCCTTCGGCATACTACTGCCTTCTTATAGCATACGAATGCAGAGTGGTGATCTGCATCACATTCGCCCCCGCCGTGCGCCGGTGGACGCCGTCAGGCTAAGACAGACGCTCAAGTCGACGCGCCAAAGCCGCGACAGAGTCTCCCATGGCAGTCACTGCGAGAGAGCGGTCAAGAGACTGCGCTTCGCTCAGCACGGCCTCGACGTGATCAAGATACCTCGCGATCTGATCCACACGGTCCTCGAATCCCTCGACGACGGATCGGACTTCGGCGTTTCTCATTGCACTCACCTTCTGGCGCCACCTTTAAATCGCCTCGACAAAGAGTGGCCCCCTCTACTTTTTCGTGGACGGCTGAAGCCATCCGTCACAAGTTCACCGTCTGTCTAAAAAGCCAATTGCCCGCCCAATGGAGAGCCGCCAGCAGAAACGATCGCGCAAATCCCTTTGATAGGTCCAGGGCGGTCGTCATAGTGCGGACGATTGGGGCTAGATTCCGCCCATTTCTATTGACACAACCTCCATGCCATCCAGCTGGTCGCCCGTGCGTATAATCCCTTCCAAGATCACAATATCAAACTCGCCCGTAAAAAGAATGGCCGCATTGGCCTCCGCGGCAATATCCAGCCACGTAGGGTTGCTCACAGGCTTCGACACGTAATCCACGCCCGAGCAAAAGCCATACTTTATAAAAATGTACTTGCCACAGGGCAGGGGATGTTCCTCTAAGTTGTCCACTGGCATACCGTTCGTATCCGTATCGTAGGCGGCATATAGCACGTCGCATGATGTACTGATGTGTGCGCCGACCCGTCGGTTGATGGCCTCACGCTTTCTCTGATATTCTGCGCTCAGATGTCGATGTCCCATCCTGATCCCTTTGAATGGAGGCGAGTATCTCACCGGCCAGCATCGCGCACCTCATCGACGGTCCTTGAATCCCTCGACGATCGGCGCTCAGCCTGCGCCCCTCTCCCCCTCAAGCCCGTTTAGCTCTCTGGCCGCCACTTCCCCCGCCGAACATCGCCTGAAACGCCGCCACCATTTCATCCTCTGGCACATCGCGAAGTCGGGTTGCAATGATCCAGTGATGACCGAACGGATCCCGCACCCGACCGGCCCGATCCCCGTAGAAGTGGTCTGCGAGAGGGTACACTTCCTCTGCACCCGCGTCGAGAGCGATTCGATGAACGTGATCGACATCCGCTACGTGCAGATCAAGGACGACGGAGGTGCCCTTGAGCGTCAGGGGGCTCATGGATCCGACACCAGGCATCTCATCGGCCAGCATCAGTCGCGTACCTTCAATCTCTATTTCGGCGTTCATACACCTGCCGTCCGGCGCAACCAATCGCTTCCGCACCTCCTTCGCACCAAATACGCGCTCGTACCACGCAATGGCCTCGCTGGTGCTGTCAACTTGCAAATAGGGCACAATGCCGCGCATGCTGTCTCTCCTGATTTTCGGCTCGGACGCTGCCGCTCGTTCGGCCCGCTCCTCGGTCCGGCGGAGTTTGGTCACTTTGTACGCTACATCGCGCGCAGCGTGTGTGCCCATTACGCATTGCGTAAATTGAACGTCGCAACACTTGACACCAAGTCATCGAAAATCGGACGCCGCCACCTCTACGATGTTGAGCACGCCCAAATGCCCAGGTTTCCGTCCACTCGAGGAGCCATCGAGCAGAGACGCGGGGTCCCGGGCGTCCAAACGCGCAAGCGTGAGTCCGATAAATCTGGAGGCGTGAAGCGGATATATCCTCCTAGTCCTTCAAAAATTTGCACCCAAATCGCGCTAGCTGAATCGCGGTCTTGCCAGACCGGGTCTTTATGGCGATGTCGGCCCCGAGTACGATCAGGATTTCCGTTGCCTCGACCTGTCCTGTATACGCTGCCCGGTGCAGTGGTGTTCGCCCCTTCGCGTCCTGCCAGTTCAAATCGGCGCCATGATCTGCTAGCAGCCAGATCAGATCGGTACGTCCCCACTCGGCCGCTAGGTGAAGGGGTGTACGATCGGTCACGGTAACCGCATCCACCGCCGCCCCATTCGTCAGTAGCCATTGAGTACATCGCTTGGCGTCCCCGCGGACAGCCCAATGTAGCGGCGTCATGTCTGCCTCATGGCGCGCCCTAATCGCCGTCCGGTCCGATCCAGTCAATTCCCGTACGCGATCCAGATCATCCCGACCGCAAGCCGAGTAAATGTCGTAGTAGGCCCCATGCTCCAGCAGAAAGGTGGCAAAGTGCATCGTTTGACGCCATAGCTTCGGATTTTGCCAAGGCGAAAAAGTCCCATCAAACGGCGGTGCGACTGCGCTCTGTAGCACGGTCCTACCCCGCTCTCCATGGCCGGTGAGTACCGCCTCAGGATCTCCCCCATATCGGAGTATGAATTCGGCGACCTCCTGAGACTTATGAGTGCACCCATACAGCAATGTCGCGTTCCCGGGAATTCCTCCTAGCTTGGCATTGACGACGGCCGCATGGGAAATACCAGCCTTAAACAGTGTCTCCAGCGACTGTAAATTGTCGTTGCCAAATGCTCTAAAGATGGGATGAAACTCGTACCTGCGCTCCATTCCTGTCTGGCAATCATACAACGCCCGAACGCCCTGCTCTAGGAGAAACACCACCGCATCGTGTGTGCCGTGGAACGGAGTGGCCAGCGCCAGAGCGAGTGCGCCGACCCTATCGACTAGGGATGCGTCCTCCTCCAGCAACGCTTGCATCCGCCCTACGTCGCACGTGGCTGTGCTTTCGTGGATAGAGTGCGCGGCAGCTGTGACGAATCGCCGCTCCGACGCACTCAAAGCCCGACCTTCCCGCCGGCGAAAAGCCATCTCAATGCGCGACATATATTCCATTGCGTGCGTCGGTTGTAGGCTATGTAAGAACGTGGGTTCCTAAAGGTGGGCGAAGTTCAAAAGATCGATGTCGACCTGGCTCTATTCACGCCATCGATCTCAACAAAGACTCTATCTCCGATCCTCGTTCATGCCCGCGAGCGATGGCCAGGGCGGTGGCGCCTTCGTCATTGATCGCTGCAGGGTCGGCTCCTACATCCAGCAGGGCACGTATCACGGCCTCGGTGTTGCATGTCGCGGCGATGTGCAGCGGCGTAGTGCCCCCAGCCGCCGCAACATTGGGATCGACCCCAGCATGGACCAGCATGTCGATCATTTCGACAACCTCAGCCTCGCGTTTCCCCCCATGGTCCCAGCGGCCGTATGCAGGAGACTCGGACCTTGGACTGCCCCTGTGGGGATCAGCTCCGGCCTCGAGCAACGCCTTGAGGCGCTCCGCGTCCGCCTGCCAGTTCGCGGAGTTGGCTGGGGAGCCGCCGCTGCCAAACCAGCGATCAATGTCACCCCCCTGCTCCACCAGATATCGAATCACCCGCTATCGGCTACTGTCGTCAGCGGAAGACCATGAGCGCTAGGCAGGTTTGGATCGGCGCCGACCTCCACAAGCAGCTCTACGAGATCGAAGGGGATGGCGCGACGATGTCCGGTGCGATCTTCGCGAATATCATTGACGACGAAGTAGAGCGTCGTTACGGGGAAGCGCACCTTGCGACGGCGGTCGTCGAAGGCTGGATGGGTAAAATTGGCCAGTGCCGGCTCTTCGGCCAGCAAGGTGCGCACAGAGCCCACGTCCTCCGCATAGACCGCACCGATCCAATGACACTGTTGCTTCGACACGCTCTCCGACATAGTGGCATCCCTCTCGACTGCGGTCATGCCAGGGCCACCTTAGCCCAAACACGCACTCTTGGCTTCCGTACAACGACCGTCAACCGCACTCGAGTTATCGATCAAGTAGATCCCTCACGCGTCGGTTCTTCGTCACATCTACTGGGCTCAGTCCGTCGGCATCCCGTGCCTCCTTGTCGGCCCCGTGCTGCAGGAGCAACCTAACGCCCGGCAAGTCGCCCTTCGCGGCCGCATTGTGCAGCGCCGTGCCCCGATTCTTGCCACCACGCTGGTCGATGGTGCTGTCGTTTACATCACCGCCGAACTGCAAGACAAGCTCGATCATCCCAGGATGTCTGCGGTTGAAGATCGCCGCATGCTTCAGCGCATCCCATGACTCGCCATTGCGCTCGCCCGCGATCATGCATTCCTGCTCTAGCAGAAATCGCATGCTATCCAACGATCCGCCTTCGATCGCGAAGATGATGGGCGGACCATAGTCCTCCGCGGGTTGATCCACGTCCGCCCCAAGACGAACCAGAGTCTCCATGCTCGCGATCAGATTCCCCTTGGTAGCCGCCCGGTTCAAAGGATTGTTGCTGTTCTCCATCACATCGCCACCGCGCCGGTGCAGTAACTCTAGCAGCTCGGGACTATTCGTCAGCGCTGCCAGACTCATCACATCACCACCTCGCCCAGCATCTGGGCGCAGTCGCTCACGGAGAAGACTTGGCGTTTCATCGAGAATTCGCTGGACCTCGCCGAGGTCCAGCGATTCCATTGCGGTACACAGTTGCTCGCGTTTGTCACTCATCGTGGCCGCCTTTTACACTGGAATATAGAATGGCGGCACGCAAGCGCACCACCCGCGCGAGGGGCACCCCGACAAAGAAGGCCGTACGCACTATGCCCGAAGCACCGGGCCCCAGTGGGCGGCGAATTCGCTGGCGTCGTTGTCCGACAGATTCAGGAGGTTCGAGCCATCGGCGCCGATACGGTATATCTGGCAGCGCCCATCGACCTCGACGGTGAAGGACAGGTGCAATCCATCCGGCGAAAAGCTTGAATGCCCCGCCACAATGCCCTCGGGCGTCACTCGACGCGGCGCCGGCGCCATCCCTGCGAGGTGAACGTGAGCCACTGGCCGTCGGGCGAAACGCTGGACTGTCCCTTCGATCAACGGCCGTCTGGTCCCGCAGCCGGCCCGTCGCCGAGAAGAGCCAGCAGCAGCCCGGCAATCCAACTCGCCGACCACCGCCCGCGGATTCGCCCCTTCCATCGGCACGACCTGCCTCCCGCCGCTTTAGGAGGTTCGAGAGGCCCGCTCTTCGTACATGGAGGCCTGGCAAAAATAACGCCGATGGATCGAAATCCATCGGCGGAGGCGGACAGGCGATCGAAGGCTGGACGACCGCCTGCCTCTAGCAAAAGCCAATTGCTACCCCGAATTTAACGTATGGAGGACGATCATCGCAAGTTCTATCTGTTTTACATATTATGCATTATATGGCATATTGCGGTAGTATATGATTTTGGCCAGGTTATGAGTTGTTGACATCATCCAGAAAGAGACAAGAAAGGCCAAAAAGGGACAATAATTGACATTGGCGAGCCAGACCACGCACTGCACCAAATGCGGCGGTGTGGGCATATTCTACGACCCCCGGATCGAAGTCGGGCGCTAAGGACAACTGCAGCTCTGCGGTTGCGTCGAATGCCGGTGCGGAGGACAGCCCCCCTATCGCTATTGGGACGACGATTCGCGCAGCCAGTGGTGCCCCTGCCAGGGCTATCGCCGCAAGATGGTCGAGACCAACCGGCTCTTCCGACAGGCCGACATGCCAGAGCGCTACAAGTGGAAATTCATCGATGATTTTCACATCGTAGCCCCTGACGGGACCCCGGTGCAGTTGGCCGACACAGCGCACCGCTATATCGAGAGCCTGATCGGCGCAGCAGAAGAGCCCCGGAGAGGGTGCCTACTCTACGGCAATCCCGGCACGGGAAAGACCTTGCTCGGCTGTATCGCCATCAACGAACTAATGCTGCGCTGGGCCAAGCCCGGGCGCTATTTAAGTCTCTCGCTGAAGTACTTCCAGAAGTTGCGCGACACCTATTCGGAGGACAGCATCCGCTACGGCCAGACCTGGCAGATCCTCGACGAGCTATGCTCCATGCCCTATCTGATTCTCGATGATTTCGGCATTCAAAGGGGCACCGAATGGGAGATGGAAATGCTCTACGACCTCGTGGACGCGCGCTATGGCGACGAACGCTACACCGTCGTCACCACCAACAAGCCGCTCGAAGAGATCAAGGCCCTTTCGCACGGCCGCATCTACTCGCGCCTGGTCGAAATGTGCCAACTGATTCCCATGGACGGTCTAGATTACAGGTCGCATATGCAATGATGATGAGCAACGATGATGAATGAGCAAGGGGCGGAAACAGCCGACGTCGCCGTACCACGAGCGACGTCGGCTGAGGGGAGCCGGGCGACATGGCGATCGCTCCGGCGAACTCAATATAGCCCCTCAAGATGGCCCGTCAAGATGGCGTGCTACGACGATCTCGTCCGTCCCTTTCCCTTCGTTTTGGCCCCCCTTTGCCCCCTTTTACCCTCTCTTGACAAGCAGGGCAGGCGTTCTCTAACTTGTGTACTAGCGTCCACTAGGGGGCCCCCAGTCCGCGGCAAGGGAACAACTCTCACCTAGTTGCAGCACCCTCTTACATGACATTTCCTTTTCGCCCTATTCAGCGGACCGGGGCCCAACGAAAGGGAATATCGTGTCTACTCACCTCCCAGATCGACCCAGCCTGAGTAGTCTGCGACAGCAGGCTAAAGCCCTCCTCAAACAGCACCGTGACGGCCAATCCGAAGCGATCGCCCGCATCCAGGATCATCATCCTCGGCCGGACGACTTCGGAAGCCTGCGCGATGCCCAGCTCGTAATCGCCCGAGAGTACGGCTACGAGAGCTGGAAAGCGCTCTCGGAGGCCGTGCGCGCGATCGTCGACGGCGCCCTCGATGATCGCGCGGCGCGCTTTGCCGACCTGGCGTGCCTTACGTATTCGGGAGACCACATCAGTCGTAGGCAGCAGGCGGCGGAACTGCTCGCCGGTTCCCCGGAGCTCGTCAACGCGGACATCTTCGCAGCGGCGGCAGCGTTCGACGTGGCCGCGGTTGAGGCCCACCTGAGCCACACCCCGGAAAGAGCCGCGTTGCAGGGCGGCCCTCGCAACTGGCCTCCGCTGCTCTACGTGTGCTATAGCCGGGCGCCGGAGGCCCCGCCTAATCGCGACGCCGTGGCCGTGGCCCGCCTGCTCCTCGACGCCGGCGCTCCCGGTGATGTCTCCATCCTAGATGAAGCACTGGGCGGCTGGCGCTGGTCCGGTTTGACAGGGGCGATGGGCGAGGGTGAGGACGGCCTGCTCCAGCAACCCCCCCACGCGCGCGCCCGCGCCTTGGCGGACCTGCTGCTCGCGCACGGCGCGGACCCGAACGATGCGCAAGGCCTCTACAACACCATGTTCACGCCAGGCAACGAGTGGCTGGAGCTGCTATTGTCCCACGGCCTCAATAGCTCGCACGCGGTGAATCCTGGGCGGGACGAGACGAAGACCCTGGACTACCAACTGAGCCAGGCCGTGAAGCGCGGAGCGCACGAGCGCGTGCGGCTACTTCTTGAACACCAGGCGGATGCTGCCAGCGTGGATGGGTATACCCACCGCACCAACTACGCGAACGCTGTGATGGAGGGATTTCCCGAGATCGCCGCGATGCTCATCGAGTACGGCGCCACCGCGACAGACCTCCCTATCGGCGATCGCTTTAGAGCCGCCGCAATGCGAGGTGACAAAGCCGCCGCCGCCGCCATGCTGGAGGAAGATCCCGGGCTGATCGCCGACCCCTCCCTCCTCATGGGAGCCGTCCACAAACTCGAGGCGGTCGAGCTGCTCCTCGAACTAGGCGCAGATCCCAACCGGCCCAATGGCGACGGCGGGCGCGTGCTGCTGCACGAGGCGGCGTGGTCCGATAGCACGGCTGTGGTGGAACGTCTGCTGGCGGCGGGCGCCCGGAGCGACATCCGCGAGGCCACCCACCACGCAACACCCGTCGGTTTCGCCAACCACGCCGGCCACATCGAGATGCGGGACCGTCTCCTCGATCACAGCCGCGACATATTCGACCTCGCGCATTTCGGACGGATGGAGCAGGTGGCCGCCCTCCTATCGGAGAATGCCGATCTCGCCAAGGCCACTGCCCACGACGGATCAACCCCCCTCGACAGCGCCGAAGCCGGAGGCCACAGCGAGGTAGCCGCGCTGATTCGCCGACATCTGGACGGATGAGACCTGTCGCGCCCCTTGTGCTTGCAGTCTGGCACAGGGGGCGCGCTTAGTGACGTTGGGGGCCACATTGCAGGCGAAGGGCTGTTCTTGACCCCTTGACATTGGGAGCTTAGACTGTGGTGTGAGCGTCTTGATGCAGCTTGATTACCCCACCATCGTCTTTCGGCATCCCTCCTGCGGCGGGGAGCAGGGTGATCCCCGCCGCTTTCCTACCCGCGAGGTCACGTGAAAGCTGCCGCCTTGCTCTGGCGTCTCTACTACGCTGCCAAGAATTGCTTGGATTGGCGTTGGATCGTCTGGGGTTACCAGCGCTTAACGCGGGGCTTTTCAGACAGGCAATTGTGGGATTTGAGTACCCGCATGGCCCTGTACATCCTACCGCGCTTGAAGGAGTTCCGGCGCCAGATGGACGGCCCCAAAGGGGACTTCTTCGGTACACCGCTGAAGTTTTTTCCCAACCTTGAGCCCACGACGGAAGAGAGCGAACGGGCCGCCGCCGAATGGAGGAACGCCCTTGATGAGATGATCTATGCGTTCGAGTGTATCGCCGACGAGGACTTTGAGTCGCCAGTCACAATGGATGACGAATGGGGCTGGACAGTGGAGCCGGCGGGCAAGGGGTCCGACCCCACTTCTCGTCGGCTGATGACCTACGGCATTCACGTGGACGAGGAGGCCGCGACCGAACGCAACCGCCGGATAAGGCAGGGTTTAGGACAATTCGCGAATCACTTCGAATCCATTTGGTGGTGACCCTCGTACCACTCTACTGGCACGCCCGCTGCTACACACGCAAGGGGAACGGGACGCCGCCGCAAAGGAGATGTAGCGCCTAGTCAACACCGCTGATCGCTAGGGCCTTGGGATCGGTCATCGCGATTTTCTCACCTGGGCTACGCCCGAAACCACCTCGACAAAATCTCGACCACGTGCGCCCAATTCAACCGATTGCTCTATGCCGTCCACCGCGGAGCACCCGGACGACCTTCTGGTCTCCTCTATCGAAGACGAAATCGAGCGGCACGACCACGACATCGGGATACGAGGCGATCTGCACGACCGTCGTCGCGGACATGCCAAGGCGTATGCGACTATCGGGCTCCATCAAATCCACGATCGAACACGATCACGCTGCTGCCTTCTTCGCGCTGCCGGCCCAGAGTCGCCAAGCGCTGCACCCGCCCCCGGACCTCGACCCCGGGCAGGGCTACAAAGCGCACAACCGCGTCCTGGCCGACAGCGATCCGCTCCACATCCACTTCGTTCACATGGGTAAATACTTGCAACTGGCTTGTGCTGGGCAATGTTACGATCTGGGAGCCGCTCCATACCTCATCGCCCACACGGACCTTCCGCCCGCTTAGCTTCGACTGCGGCCTGCTCCTGCTCCACCTTGGCTTCATGCACCTTGCGCTGAACATCCAGCGCAGCTTCCTGTTGATCCGCTTCCCTATCCTGAATTGCTGCTTTAAGCTGTATATCGTCAAAGACCTGTGTTGCAGCGAGCTTGGCCCGATCGTCGCGCGCCAGCGCGAGCTCCTGTTCCGCTTTATGTACACGCTGGCGAAATTCGGCATTCTCAAATTGCACCAGCACATCGCCGGGCCTGGCTTGACGGCCTTCAGGAAACAGCTCTACAATCTTCAACGGCCCCGCACGGGCGGAGCGACTACATTCTCGGCGTTCGCGGCGACCACCTCCCCACGCAAGGTGAGAGCCACACGGAGCGTATCACGAGCGACAACGTAGTAGGCGACATCGCCCGATGATGTGCGGACGGAAACCCACCACAGTCCGCTTGCAACGCCCAGCACCGCGGCGGCCAGCAGGACTCGAAAGCCGGACAGATTGGACACGATGGACCCTATCGACATGACGATGGCTCGGGGCTAGTTTCCGGCGATCGGTAACCATCGCTTCGGGCCGCTTGGGGAGACAGGGAATGAAGCTGATAGGGCCTATCTGTATTAAATGTAGGCATTTGTGCTGATTCTTCCGCCGCTCGCGCTATCTTGAGCGCAACGACGCTGCGGTTCCGTGGTCCACGAACGATTATATTATCCAAATATCTACCAACGACGACGCATGGAATTGCACGTTCGTCCGATTCGCCCTGGGCGCGACTTCCCGCCCCAAAGGACTATATTATGACCGAACGCGTGGTGATTTTTAAGGTGCCGATCCATGAAGAAGGTCGATCCATAGAGCATGATCCCAGCGCGGTACTATCGCCACTGCAGCGACTTGCCTTCGATCGAGTAGAGATCATCGCGGTGTCGGGCGATATGGAGGCCATGCAATTCGCCAACCAGGTAATGACGTACCTGAACACGCAAGGATACGATGTCAAATCCATCGTCAATACGAGCCGACCGGCAAGCGGACAGTACGTGGAGATCGTAGACGGCGCGGCGCGGATCGTCATCGGCCGACGAACGCTGTAAGGTGGTTGCAGGAGCAACTGCAGTGTCTTCGCGGACGGCATCTTGTATTATTTACATAATTTTTTTTATATGTAATTTATTGAGCGCGCCGCGCTTTTTGCGTATTTTTGACCTAACCCAATATGAGAGGCGGTTTGAGCTGAGCGGCCTTGATGTTCCCGAATGATCGATGCATAAGGAGCAGACAGATGAGGAGGAAGAAAAGAACGGAAGCCCCCGTCCCTAGAGAAACCGTAGAGCGGGCCGCCCGCATCTACCCTAGCAATATGGAGGCGGCGGCTGCCTTGGGGATCGCAGCGGGCAGTTTCGGACGACTCTGCCGTCGCCATGGCCGAAACCCCACAAGCAAGAAGGCGGCGCATGCATAAGGAACGTCTGAAGCGAAAAGTCGAGCGAAAAGTCGAGCGAGAAGTCGAGCGAACCTACAGGTCGTCGTAGGTAAAATCGTAGGTATAGTCGTAGGCGACGTCGAACGATCGCTCCCTGCGTATCGCCTCCAGCGCATCGATCACCTCTTGGACACCGAACAGGCACAGGTAGACATCGAGACAGTCCACTGGGTCTGTTGCCGGACCATTCACGCGCCGCTCGAGGGCGACCGCTTCCCGATCCTGAATGTGGCCCGCCCTACGGCGCAACTCAAGCGCGCGCGCCACCAGGCGCTTCGACCCCTGGGCACGATAGCGGTCGGCCAATCGGTCAATCACGCTCATCAGCAGGGTTAAATCTAAAGTAGGCGATCGCTACCATCGCTGCGATGGTAGGCGGCGGCCGCGCTGCCCCGTTGCTTACGCATCGCGGCAATAACCGGCCTCAGGCAGTTCTCCCAGGATATTCGGCGGGTGCCCACCACGACGATAGGCGTGGCAAACTGCGCCATGCGTTTCCGAAACGCTGGCGTCGCAAACTCGGCATCAGCCACAACCACGCCGGCATCCCGAATATCCGAATCCTTGAGAGCGCCCTGGCTGCGCGTGGGGTCATACAGCGTGACGATGCATCCGGCTGCCCGCAGCTTGATCACCCCTTGTTGCGCAGCGTCGGCGCGGGCAAATATGACGACTTCGGCCATTGCTCTCTTTTCTTTTTGTATTCCTTATTACCTGCTTCCTAAAGGTACGTCTGAAGCGACTGGATAGCCAGACCCTTGATCTCAAAACCGCATGTCCAGCGCCCGGCAGAGAAAGCGCATGAAGGGGGTCGCCGAAGCGCACATCGCTGCAAATCGCTCCATGAAGTCGGATGCGCATGCCGCTGACTGAGTGATCGAACACACCCCGATCCAATCCTTGCGCATGATGTCGTCAAGACACGGATGGTCCGCCTCGACATGGGGAGGCCGTCGCCTAAGCTTGTTCTCGTCATCCAGCGTAAAGCGGCCGAAGTCCGATATCGCCTCGTGCCACAGCTTAGGATCGGCCTGAATGGCCGTGCGAATCCGCCCGGCCGTGGCGGTGTCAGGATGCCAGACCCCTACACCAACGAACGAGTTGCGCGGCTGCAGGTGCATATAGTACCCCGGCGCGTGCGCGTCCTGCGCCTGCACATGACGAAAGTGAACGCCTACGTTGGTCTTGTAGGGCGACTTGTCCTTCGAAAAGCGCACGTCGCGATGGATTCTGAAGAGGGACCCGCCGACCTTCCTTGCGTCGGCGACGAAGTGCGGGCTCAGGCGCCGCAAGTACACGTCGAAGTCCGAGATAAACGACAGCAGCGGAGTGCGTACGTCTCGTTCGAACTGCTCTCGGTGGGCATCAAACCACACCCGATCGTTGTTCTTGGCCAACGCATTCAAAAAGGCATATAGCCGCGGCGAAATGTGCGAACTTGCCATGGTAGGCCTCCATCCTTAGCTCGCCCGCTCGGGGCGTGGATCTCTCTAGTCGGACCGCGCGCAGTCTTCACCAAAGGTATATTCCATGCGCCGTCCTGGGCAAGGCGGTCAATGAGGCGGCGGGAACCCCGCCCACCGACCTTCTTCCGATTGACGAAAGCTCCGTTGCGCCGTATCGTAGGCTCAAGCCGCTCTGAAGGAGGCCATATGATTGCGCGAATCAGCAGCATTGAGATAGAAGAGCAAACATCTCCGAGAGGCAGATTCGCCTTGCGGCGACGGCTCGTGTCCGAGGCACTGCGGGCCCAAGACCCCGATGATCGAGAAGCCCCCTTCGACATCGAGTTCGCGCAGTTGCCCCCAGGCAAGCGCAACTATCCGCATCATAGTCATGCAACCGAATGGGAGCTCTACTACGCGCTGGCCGGCGCGGCCATGCTGCGCGTGGGGACGGGCGCGGACGAAGAGACCCTGCAGCTCGAGGCGGGGAGCGTCGCCATGTGCCCCCCAGGCCTCGCCCACCAGCTCATCAACAGTGGCAGCGAAGACTTCACCTATCTCGTGATCAGCAACAACGCCCCTTTCGACACCTACTACTACCCCGACAGCGACAAGGTGTTCGTCAACCCCGTGCTGGGCGCCAACAAGGACCAGCCGGGCTACTTCTGGACGAAGTTCCGCAGCGGTGCAAGCCCCAGCTACTTTGACGGAGAAGAGTGATGGATATAGAGTTGCTGCTGGATCTCGCCCCGTACATGGCGCTTGGCGTCTTGTATCTAGTCGTGCGCCGACGAGATCGAAAGAAGGAAATGACCCGAAAGAGCTAGTCCAACGCAACAAAGTCGCACGGCATACACTCGAGCCAAGTCGACACTTCGAATAGGTCCCACGGCGTGAGTTCGCTGGCCTTCTTCGTCTCAGCAAACCGTCGAAGGTGGGTATACTGCTCCCTTGGCATCGCATTGCGCTGGGCCTCAATGAGGCTCGCCAAGGCGGCCCGTTTGATGCGCAGCTTCAATCTTGTGGCCACCCGCTCCACCTCGCGCGGCGACTCCTTGATCCGTCGTTGATAGCGAGAACCGCCGATTCGGATCCCTGACTCCGATGGCGTTTGCGACCCGACCCGTTTGGTCCTGCGAAATCGGTCAGTTCCGCCCATGGCTCCTTTGGAGTTTTCTTCGAAGGAACCAGGCCACGACAATGATCGCCGCGATGCGCGACATACGGGAAGGAGTCGAGCGCGGCACAGTGGATAGACAGACAAAAGTCAACCCCGCGGCTGATCAGCGTCATAGGGCACCTCGGCCATCAGCGCCAAGGGATGGTCGTCCGGATCCTGAAAGAACGCCATCCACAGGGTGTGGTCGTCAAGCTGGGCAATGACGTGGGGCTTATCCATAAACGACACGCCCCGAGCGGTCAGGTCCGAATAGGCGGCTTCGATGTCCTCCACGCGGAAGTAGAGTACCGTAGACGAGGACTCCACCGTCTCCATCTCCTGAATCATCAGCCGCACCCCTACCAAATCGAAGAACGCCATGCCGGGAGGCTGCATCAGCACGCGCAACCCCAAGGTCTTGGCATAGAAGGGCATGGACGCTTCGAGATCCCGCACGGGCAGTGCGATCTGTCCCAGGCCGCCCAGCAGGGCACTCATAGACGGCTCAGCAAGGCGGCCATCCTCGTGGCAGCCTCCCCGTCGACCGCCTTCACACGCGCCAGCATCGACCGCTCATCTGCCCGGACGACATCCGTCCAATCCTCATAGGCACGCTCGGTCCAGGGGCCCAAGAAGACATCCTTTGCGCGGAAGCTGCGGCCCAACTCCTTAATCAAGCCCTCGTACAGGGCCGCAATGGCATGCAGTTCCACACCTAGGGAACCGCCGAGGCGCTCGCCCTCAGCGTGCAGGTAGCGCGCCGCCGCCCGTCGTGCATCGTACAGACAGTCAAACGTCCACCAATGCGGATGGAACATCTCGCGCTGGCGATCGGGCTCGAACTCGCGCCAGTGCTCGAGATCCGCCATCCACTGGGTCAAGGCAGCAGCCCCGGTATGGTAGCGACCCGGCTTGGTGCTGTCATAGCCCTCGTCGCTATAGTCGCCCACCGCCCCCTGTAGCGCCTGCTTGAGCCACGCATCCGGACCCAGGGGCGGACCCGCATCGCCGAGCATGATCAGCATCGGGCCGAGCTCCTCGACCCGTACGAGCAGATCGCCGTGATCGTAGTCCTTGACCATGAGGCGCTCCCCCTGGAACCCGTACACGACGCCGACATTGATGTTCTGATTATACGCCAAGAGCGGCAATCCCGCCTCAATGGACCCCTTTATGTCGTCTAGACGATCAGGAAAGCCGCCGGGCTGATCGAAACGGACATCCACCTGCTGCACCCAGCCGATGGCTCGATCCAGCCGCGCCATCTCGCGGGGGAACTCACCCACCGGGCTGGAAGGACAGAACTGCTGGTCGGCCCCGCTGGCACCCCGCCACCAGCGCGTGCGGAACGCCAAGCCGGATGCAGCCATAAGTTCATCGTACGTGAAAGGATGGGCCGTAACCGATAGAGCAGACGCCAAAGCGCCGACATAGGTGGTTTCACGGTCGGTCCCCCAGCGCAGGTCGGGGACCGATGCCGATACCGTGACGGTGGCGTCGCTAGATGAAGCAGGCATGGCAGACAAGGGCTCGCCGGATGAAGGCTCGCTCATAAGACATGCTATTGCGATTGCGAGAACTTTGCACGTCAACCTAGCACCTCTGATGCCGTGTAGTACCTCGCTAGGCCATCCCACGTGCGTCCGTTGTGAATCATCAGCAGATTCTCCGTGGTGTCGGGAGCGGCGACGCTGCCGCAATGATGACATATGGGATGCCAACTCGGTTCCGTGAGTCCCTGCACAGCTAGGACCATACCGATCCGCAATTCGATGTGACGACCGCACAGGCCGCACATCCGCGGCGATGAAGCCCTATTAAATTTCACACTGTACCGATGTACCCGCTGTCCCATCTCTGGCCCCCCCTTCCTATCAATATAGCCCGAACGCATACCCCGTGACAACGCTATCCAGCGTCCGGCCCCTTACCCAGTTCCCAGCTTGTCGCAGCCTATGCGTCCGGCCCCTTACCCAGTTCTCAGCTTGTCGCAGCCTATCCAGCGTCCGGCCCTTTACCCAGTTCCCAGCTTGTCGGATCATAGATCCAGAGCGCCTGCGCGTCGTCGCCCACCGCCTCCAGTTCCTGCAGCAACTCCACTTGCCAGCGTGCATCGAGAAAATCGCCGGTCCACGTGAGCATGAGGTCCGGGGGCGTCCGCAAGACCCGCACTGAAACAGGATTCCTCGATACATACTGCTGCACGCCCGCCGAGTCACCGAAGTCTATTTCGATGCTCTTGCTCGTCCGCACGTCGCCAATGGCCTTCTCGTGAGATTCGATCGCTGCCTGCTCACACCCTTCTCTCGTCCATTCCATGCCCATACCTCAATCACCTCGCGCTGATCCAACTTGTCGGAATCATCCTAGTATAGTGAACGCATGATCCTGCTTCAAAATAGCCAGTCGACGACGAGCCCGCCATACAGATCGGTCAGCACCGATCAAGCGCTCCTGCTTTACATGACCTGTTACTGCGGTCACGCGCAAGAGGCGCAAACGGTGATTTCGCTGCTTGATCGGGCGGTCTGGGCCGACGGCCAGCGCCACCCGCCCCCCGCACCCGCCAGGTAGGCTGCTAGGTCCGCGCCCACACCTCCTTTCCCCCATCTCGACCCCTCTACAGCACCACACCCTGACGAAACTTGCCTCGCAGGGCGAATTCTAGCTAAAAATAGATACTATAGTCCCTTCAGGTTGTGCATCGCCAAGGTTATCTTCCTGCTCCCGCGGAGAACGGTCAACAGGCGGAGCGCACAATGGAGGATATCGGCACGCAAATACGACGCCTACGTCGCCGCCGCAAGATGACCCAAGGAGAGTTGTCCGAACGCTCCGAAATCAGCACCAGCTACCTGAGCAAGATCGAAAGAGGATTGCGCACGCCCACCGTACCGATTTTGACCCGGATATCACGAGCGATGGACGTGGATTTGAGCAGTTTCGATATCGGCCTTCCAACGACGAAATCGGATGCTATCCAGGAAATCAACCACATGCTGCACGCGAGCGAACCAAAGGACGTGCTATGGGTCGCGTCGGTGGTGCGTCGACTGCTTGACCATCCCTGAGGTGGCCGTGCGCTGCGGAAAAGGCGGGTGATGGCGGGTGATGCGCCGGAACGAAAAAACCGCTCAAGACCTCCTGACCGCTGCCCGGCTGGCCGCGCGCTTTGGACTGGACGCACATATTCAGGACTCGAAGGCTTTCGCGTCGTTGATCGAAAAGGTGCTCACCGATGAGGACCATCCACTGCTCCAGGTCGTAGGCACTGTCGAGCTGAAGGGCTATCATCGTGGCTACACGGCGGGAATCAAGGCTCGTCGAGAAGCTAGCGGGCCCGACGTCGGCCTCCCCGACCTCGAGGACGCGATTGAGCGCCTGGAACACCTCGTCGGACAAATGCGGGACCTTGCCTCATGAGGCGCCGCCGGCGCTACCTCCCTCGCCTCCTCCAGCTCCTGCGCCCGGCGATGCAGCCCGTCCTGCGGTTCGCCTCGAGCCTTCTCGCCTTCATTGTGCGCAGCCTAGGGAGCCCCCCTCCAGCCGAATCCAAGGCCGAAAGCCGGAATGCCGTCGATGTTCGGTACGTGGCCCCAGGGCAGTCGTCGAAGCCATAGTCGGGCGCCAGAGAGGCGCCAGAGAGGCGCCAGAAACCACACATCAAGGCACAGAATTATGTTGCCTTGGCAGCACTCGCGCCATACATTCCTGTGGCGCGCTTTGCTGTGTCTCGCTGTGTCTCGCTGTGTCTATCTGTGTCTATCTGTGTCTATCTGTGTCGTATCGCGGAGGATGAAATGATTGCAACAAACGATATTGCAACAAACGATGACAGCGAACGACATATCGAGGAGGTTTCTTCGCTCACGGCGATCGTCGACCTGCTTAAGGACGATGAGGAGCGCCTTGACGCTCTTCAGTCCTTGTTCCAGGAAGCGATGTATCGCGAGAACTTTACGCTTGATCAGCTTCTTGCGCGTCTGGCCCAGGATTTCAGGGTGCTGGGCGACATCAGAGAGACCATCGACTTCCTGAGCGAAGCCAGCGAAGAGCGGGTGAGCGAAGCCGGCGATGAATCAAGCTAAGCCGTCAAGCTAAGCCGACTAGATCGCTCGGGGTAGCATTGTAGCGCAAGGCGTCCCATGCTGGCTCGGCGGGGATCCTCCACACCACCCCTTTGATGTTGTCCACGCAAAGCCCCATGGCCTCAGCTCCACGAAAATCGGCCTGCTCCACATCCGCCCCTGCTAGGCACGTACCCACCCAGCTCGTTTCGCGCATATCGGCCATCGTCAAGTACGCCTCACTCATATCAGCGAAATCAAACACAGCGCCAACGCAGTCGCTATGAAACATCTGCGCTTGCCGGAGCGACGCCCCCGTGAGGTCGGCCCGACCAAGGTCCGTGCCACTCAGCAATGCCTGATCCAGGCAAGTCTCTCGCAGAACAGCCCCGCGCAAGTTGGCGCCTTCAAAGTTCACGCCGTGCAAATCGTACCTCGTCAGATCGACACGTGCCAGGGATACTCCGGATAGATTTATCTCTTTTTTCCGGCGGCGCCAGTGATTCCAGCGCTCACGCCCACCCAAAAGCCACAGTAGACCATCGTGCATTGTCCAAATCCTTCGGACACAACGGGAAGCAGGGGTGGAGTTTGACGAAACGAAGGGGGCTGCTAAGATAGGGGCGATGCCAGATATTTGCAAAGGGACCGACGATGCAGTACGACCGATGCGGACGGGCAGGGAAATACAACGACCCCGGCATCGGTTATCGGAAGAAAAGCGATCATCCCCTGCGCCGCCGCCACCAAGCCTCCACCCCGCTAGCGATATGCCAGAGCAGTATCACCGCAACAATATACCAGAGCGCCTCATTATTCTGAGCGGCAAATTGCCATAATCTGTCGGTGAATTCGTCCATTCTCTGTATGGGTCGGCAGGGCCGAGCCTCCCAATCTAACTCCGCCGCCGGCTTTTCCAGCGCGCTTCAATCACGTCGGACAAATAAAAAAGCAACATCGCGAGAGCAAAAACCCAGAACTCTTCGTTTTGGGCAAACTGCCACAGCATAGTTGCGATCTCGATGAATTTGTCCATTACTCTCTGAAGCGTTTCACATGCGCAGGAGGCAGGCACCCTTGAGCGATCCACTCACTCTGTTCCACGACACGATACGATCCTGGTTCCGCACTCGCTACGGCACGCCCACTGCCACGCAGGCGGAAACGTGGCCACACATCGTTGACGGTCGCAACCTTCTGGTCACAGCCCCTACCGGCACGGGCAAGACGATCGCCGCCTTCTTGTGGCCATTGAATCAACTAATAACAGGCGTGTGGCCGCAGGACACAACCTCCGTACTGTATGTTTCGCCACTGAAGGCGCTCAACA
>MDTE01142180.1_pt1 | contig 20446 bp, 18 predicted proteins | sample 811231 | NCBI WGS metagenome assembly MDTE01 (sample SAMN05326651, study PRJNA326480) | marine metagenome | isolation source: seawater | place: Indian Ocean: Red Sea | collected 2010
TAATCCTTGAGAAAAAAGTATTGCAAATCTATAAAACGTATTTCTTATACCAATTAACCAAGATTGTTCATGGGATGATAATGCAAGCATATAAAATCCGTCTGCGGAAATATCGTGAGTGGCCGAACTAAATGCTAATAACCAGAAAAAAGCCATTGTATACTTTAATGGATTTGATGTAGGTATAGTGAGCGCAACTCCTGCTAAACCAAATCCAATAAGAATTTGCATACTAATAATCCAAAATCTTTTAGTACGTAGAATATCAATTAATGGACTCCATAAAGGTTTAATTACCCAGGGTAGATATAGCCAACTAGTATAGAGTGCAATTTCCGTATTAGATAAATTTAATTTTTTATACATTATTACAGAAACGAGCATTACAAAAGCATAGGGTAAACCTTCAGCAAAATATAATGAAGGCACCCAAATTAATGGATTTGGTTTTGATTTGCGCATCAAATTGTATAAAGTGTTTTTATTTCTGTATCAGAATAATAGTGAAATAAAATTTCATATGCTGATTTATTTGCAAGTGCCATTCCCAAGGCACCTATTTGACACAATCCTACGCCATGGCCCCAGCCCGCTCCTATGAATGTAAATGATACAGGGATGGAATTATTTTTAGAATTTGCTTCAATTATGAATGCAGAACTAAATAAAAAATCAGGATGTAGTATACGACGGATTTCATATTCACTATTGATAGTTTTTATTAATTGTATGCCTTTATTTATTCCATGAATATCTAATTGTATTATTCTACCAGAAATTCCTCTTTTAATAGGTTCCAAGGATTGAATATAGTCATAATGTTGTCCAGTCTTATTATATATTAGTTTAATTAAATCTTGTTGTGTGAATTGCACTCTCCATCTAAAATAAGATTTAGTTTTATCAACATGACCTAAATATTTATTTAGATTATTTTTTTGAACAAATTTTGGACTACAATAACAATTTTGCTCTGTATTCATCCATTTCTTTAAGTTTGAACTGGAATCAAATTTGGGAATTCGCAGATTTTCACCGTCGTATATTGAACGTAAATAAGGCTTCGGTTCCATTTGCCACACATTTTCATTATTTTCTGATATACCACCACAACTTTTAGAATATCGAGTATCACAAATATGTCCATTAAAAACTAAAACTTGACCTATAGTGTTGTTTACTGCTTTCTGTGCTGAAGTTGTTATAAAATCAGTTCCTTGGTAACGTTGACAGCAATCATCATTGCATGCATCAAGACCTAATTTAATATGTTTTTGTTCGTTAGCAGCTAATAGCCAAGATCGAGCAGCAATAGTTTGTGCTTCTAAAAGAGCTGGAGGGCAATCTCCACTCATTTCAGAAGTTGCCACACTGGCAAGATATTTCTCCAAAGTAATTTGATTAGTAATTAGAAGAGCCCCATCAATAAATCTAATTTTTAATTCACCTTCGATATTGATCTCAATTTGTTTTTCCCAATGGAATCCTCTTCCTACGCAAATGGATGATAAATGATATTTTGAATAAGGAAGTTTTTTACCATCAAAATTATAATCAATTTTAAGTGATTGATTTTTTTGTAGATCTATTATTTTGATTGATTCCTTACGATCTTCAGGAAGAACAAGACCAATAGAAACAACAGGCTCTGATTTGGGAATTTTATTTTTTATAAGCATGCTTTTTTCCAACCAGCACCTAAAGCTGCAAGTCTTCTATCTGATGAGTATTTTATTGGAATATTAGTTTGTGAATTTAGTTTTTGTTTAAATATTGAATTATTTTCATTCAATATTTGACCCAATCTTTGTCCAATTATAATTGCATCAACCTCAGCATTATTATTTTTAAAAAAGTTAATTCGATCATCAATCAAAATTTTGAAAGCATTTACAGCCTTATCAATTATTTTAGAATTATTATCTAATGAAATAAGCTCATCTAAATATTTTAATTTTTGATTTGTTTTATGGTTCCAATTATTTATCATATTTTGTGGTGATAAGTTTGACTCTATAGATTCTCCATTATCCATCATTAGCTCCCAGGAACGTTTAAGTTCTATTCTTGAATTAAAATCAATTAGTTTATTTTTTAAAATAATTCCATCTGCAATACCGGTTCCTCCACCAATATAAATGATATTTTTTTCATTTGTAATCTTCCCAATATTTGATTTCCACTCACCTAATACACAACATTCTGAATCATTGTATGCTGTATCTATTTCTGGAATTTGGGAATATAGATTAGGAATCCTAGGACCATTAGCCATAACTACAATCCCAAATTGATTTTTTATTCCGGGGAAACATAGACCAATTCTTTTTGATCTAGATAGTGAAATAATTTTTTTAATAGCATTTATGATCACCAGACCTTGCTTAATTTCTGAATTACTTAATTTGATTTTTGAGTTAGAATATTCATGTTGCTGTTGAGATAGACTTATTGGTTTAAAATTAGAATCCCAACTAGGGTACTCTTCGTATTTTAGTTCAAAATGGAATTTACTTGGATAGATTAATTGACTTTCATCTGAATAGATGCATGATTGAGCCATTATTTTTGTGGCTCCACAATCGATACCAATAATCTTTTTATTAGCCATTAAGGTTATATTCTATTTTTAAAGCCTTAATACGATCAACAGAAAGATCTATTCTACTTTTTTTGATTTTTCCTGATTGAATTAAATAACAAATAGATTGGATAGATTTTTCAATATATTGTGGATCATAATGCAAATTATTTCCAAGACAAAATAAATCAACACCGGCATTCAGCATTAATTCAAAGGTCGTATTTAAATCATAATGATTTGAAATAGCTTTCATACTTGGATCATCGCAGATTACTACACCATTAAATCCTAAATCATGTCGAAGCATATTTGTAATAATATTTTTTGAAAGTGACGCTGGGAAATTAGCATCTAATTTTTTATCAAAAGTATGAGCAATCATTATCATATTTAAATCTTTTGATTGAATTAGCTCATCAAATGGTAAAAGGTCTTTTACAGTCCAGGTATTTGAGATATCGGTATAGCCAAGATGAGTATCAGCCTTTGCTGAACCTTGCCCAGGAAAATGTTTACCGCAACTAATGATACCATATTTTTGTAATTCAGAAATAAAAATTTTTGAATGTGAAATGACTTCAATAGGCTCAATAGATATTGCTCTATTTGATTTACCAATATTTGTTTCTGGTCCAAAATCTAAATCAAGAACAGGAGCAAAATTTAAGTTGATTCCGCATTGGAATAGAGTATCGGCGATAGAATATGAGAATTGTTGTGTTATCAATTTATTATTTAAAGAACCAATTTTTTTCCAAGAAGGAAATTTTTGGAAACCATAATCGGATTTTAATCTATTTACATTACCACCTTCTTGATCAATACCGATCAATAATTGATTATCTGAAATAGATTTGAGATAATCAGTAAGTTCTTTAACTTGTTTTGGTGATTGAATATTTCTAGAGCCAAGACCTCCTATTTCTAAATCTTCATCATATAAAATTACGCCCCCAATATTATATTCTTTGATATATTTTTTTATAAGAGATCCATTCTTGGAGTTTTTTCCTCGAAATCCAGCTATGATTAATTGCCCTACAAGTTGTTCTAATGAATTTGACATCTTTAAAAATTTAATGAATAAATTAAATACTTAATGAAAACCAATTTAAAATATATATCACCATTCTTAGCGTTTAGTCTTTCCATGAATTTATGGATTGGTTGCGAAAAAGCAAATCAAACTGTAAAGACAGGATTAGATATACTTAATGAAGAAAAGTTCGCCCATTTAATTGGGAAACGTGTTGGATTAATCACTAATCGTACTGGTATTGATAAAGATGGAAACCAAAATATAGATTTATTAATTGATGCTGGAATCTCTTTAATAGCTATCTTTAGCCCAGAACATGGATTTTATGGAAAAATAGAAGCAGGAAAAGAAGTCCAATCATCAATGAATAGTCATTATGGGATCCCACTTTACTCTTTATATGGAAACACAAAAAGTCCTACGCGAGAAATGTTAAATAATTTAGATGTATTATTATATGATATTCAAGATGTGGGATTACGTTCATATACGTATATATCTACAATGGGATTAGCTATGGAAGCAGCTGGAAAAAATAAAATTGATTTTATTATTTTGGATCGCCCAAATCCAATTAATGGTATGATAATGGAAGGAAGAATTTTAAATGAAAATTTTAAGTCGTTTATTGGGAAGTTCCCAATACCTTATATTTATGGCCTAACACCAGGAGAATTAGGGATTATAATTAATGAACAGAAATGGTTTGAAAATCAATGCGAATTAAAAGTAATTAGAATGAATCATTGGTCACGAAATATGTCATGGGACGATACAGGACTAAAATGGATACCACCATCTCCAAATGTTCCAAATTCAAGGACGCCTCTATTTATGGCAATGACAGGAATTTTAGGTGAGTTGGGTGTATTTTCAGTTGGGATAGGCACAGAATATCCATTCCAATTTATTGGTGCACCTTGGATAAATAAATTTGCAATTACTGAAGAATTAAATAACCTATCCTTAGATGGTTTTTTATTTTCTGCATTAACTTTAACACCGGCTAAAGGACTATTTAAAGGACAAAAAATTCATGGTGTTCAAATTGATATTAATGATAATAATTTATCAAATCTAATTCTATTACAGTTTTATTTTTTAGAAATTCACAATAAAATATACCCAGAAAGAAACCCATTTTTATTAGCTTCAAAAAACCAGATATCAATGTTTGATAAAGCTTTAGGTACAGACCTAATTCGTAAGCAATTCGTAAGTTCATTTAATACAAATAATATTAAACCATTTTTATATCCTGATCTAACTTATTTTAAAAATATTGTAGAGCCATTTTTATTATATGAATAAATATTTTTTTATAATTACTATCCTATTTTATTATGGATGTGAAAGTAGACAGGATCCATTCAAATGGATTGAAACATTGCCAAAACCATGGTTACTAGATCAAAAAGGTGTTGAATTAATTTTACCAGAATTCCATGATAATTTTCCTAAATATCATCAGCGCATTAAGGCATTAAATCTTTGGCGAGTTGGTACACCTTATCGTGCATTTTGTTTAGGTGAAGAGAATGGACGAGATACTGATCCTTTAATAAGAATTGATTCATCAGATTGTACAGTCCATATATTGACGACTTTAGCATTTGGTGAAAGTTTTAATTGGTATAGTGCAAGAGATATGATGGTTGATATCCATTATAAAATGGATGAGAATGGGGTGAAAGAACCTACTTTTGAATCACGATGGCATTTTACATCAGATCGAATATTGAATCATTCTAAGACTATTGATATTACTCAAGATATTGTATCCAATTCAGAAATAGAATTTATAAATATTGTTTTAAATGAAAAAAGTGATGGATCAGAATTTTTAGACCTCAATTGGAAGAGTAGAGAAACTATAGGCTTTATACCTATAGAAAACCTAAAAGATGAACATTTAAAACTGATACCTCAAGTTTGTGGTATTGCTTTTGTTAAACGTAGCTATTTTGAAATGGGTATCGTAATTGCTCATGAGGGGTTTATTATTGATAATACAAATCTTATTCATGCATCTTCAGAATATAAGGAAACTGTAAATATTAAATTGATGGACTATTTATTAAATAATGGTAATCCAAGATTTGATGGTGTCATGTTTTACAAGATTGCTCCTAATTAAGATTTAATTCTTTTTACAAATAGAAATGTTTCTTTTCGATGAGAATCGAATCGAATTGAATTTGGATCTAATGAATTAATTGCAACTTTCCCACCTTGATGTATAAAGTCTTTCCCATTTATACAAATTCCTACATGTTTAATTTTATTATCATTACCAAAAAAGAATAAATCTCCTGGTTTACTTTTTTCTAATGGGATTTCAGTACCAAGAAGAGCTTGTTGCCTTGCATCACGAGGAAGTTGAATATTTTGGGTATTGAATACAGTTTGAGTGAATCCTGAACAGTCATTACCTTTTGTAGAATTTCCACCCCATATATATGGTACACCCATCATATTTTTAGCATATTTTAAAAGATGATTTACATTTAATTTTTTTTGTTTATTATTATTTTTTGTTAAGTCGGATGATTTAACAAAACCTTTTCTACCATCTGGTAAACTTATTTCACACCATTTTAGTAATTTTTTTAAGACGATCAGTTGATTATTTAGAACTAGATCATTAACTGGATCACTACCTATTCGCGGTTTTGAATAGACAGAAGAATTCATTTTGCTTACCTTATATATAGCAAGGCTTTCCCATTCATTCTTATCTTTTTTAGTTCCTTTGTAAATTGCAGTCTTATTGATCCATCCTATATAACCATAATGGGTTTGGCACAGATACCATTCATCTACCTTTCTTAGTAGTTTAACTGGATAACCCATTAATGCTTGGTCCACCATTTGAGATTTATGAGAAGGTTCTTCTTTTAGTGGAGTTACGCTGACATTAACAATACCATAGATACTATCTTGCAATGATTGTTCGGGTAAAAGTATAACTTTAAAATTGATATTCATTGAATCTGAATATGTTTTCATATCTGTATAAGCTGATGAATCAGATGTATAACCAGAGATAGAATTACTTATTAAATTTTTAGATAATGTAATCTCAAACACTCCTAAAGATTTATCGGGAATATATTTTTTTTGAATTTTAATTATATCCCTTTTTGTATTCTGATCGATGATACATCCGTAAGAAATAAATGTTATAAATAGGAATGATGACTGATATAAAAGTTTAGATAATCTCATTTAACTATCCATTCACAAATATTATCTTGAAGCTCTTTATAGGGTAAGGATGACCCAACATATCCATTAATGAGAATGGAAAAAGCTATTGGTCCATATTTTTCAGAAAATAAATACCCAGATAATGTAGAAACTCCATATAATGAACCAGTTTTTGCTCTAATTTTTGTATTGATATTCTGTAACCTTTCTTCTAGAGTAGATTTTACTTTACCACCAGTTGGAAGACTGTTTAAAAAAATTTTATAATTATTAGTTTTCCACATATAGGATAGAATATCAACTAATTGTCTTGGGCTTACTAAGTTAAACCTAGACATACCTGATCCATCTACTATTTTTAGTGCGGATGTATCAAGCCCAACACTATCTGATATGAAGGATTTTACAAGATTGAGACCATTCTCCCAATTCCTAGGAATATTTTTTTCTGTATTCAAAGATTTAATTAATAATTCTGAATAGAGATTATTGCTTTCATGCATCATCTCTTTTATAATTAAAGATAGGTAATTTGATTTATGAGAACTAATAAGATCAGATTTAATATCAATCTTTTTTTTAGATAAATGGGCTACTGGTATATTATAATCAGTTAACATTTCTTTAAGGATATGGCCTGCGAAGAGAGATGGGTCATGAATATTTCGAAATAGAGTATCTGTTAACTCGCTATTAAGTATTTCTCCAGTAATTATGAACTGATTATTATTAGAAATCCAATTACGCTCAATTTTTAATTTTTTAAAATTGATAGTATCATTGACAGTAATTGAGTTATTATTAATATTGATATAATCTGTTTTTGGAAAAAAATTGATATTTGCTGGTTCCCCTAATTGTCCAGGGCTAACAAAGAAATCGATACAATTATTATTTATTGATAAGCCACTAATCTCCGCTGCATGTTTCCAATAACCGCCATCCCACATCCAACCTTCACCAAATTTAATTGAATCAATAATAAAAGGATCTAAAAATAGTGTATCAATCTTTTTTATTTTTGTTGATATTATTTTTGCGAGTGAATCTAAAGATTGGATTGAAAGAGTTGGGTCTCCACCACCTTCTAATATCAGGTTATTTTTATTTCGATAGATATTAGTTTTAAATTTAAATTTATCGCCTAAATATTCTAAAGCAGCCGAAGAAGTAATTAATTTTATGTTGCTTGCAGGGGTAAGTAAGCGATTTCTATTTAAACTATATAAAGTACGACCATTATTTAGCGAACGTATTTCAATAGCAATATTGGCATTTAAATTTGATGATTCAATTATTTTATTAATATTATTTTTAAAATAAAAAGATCCTGAATGATCAATTTCTAATTTTGTTGGAGTACAAGATAGAATAAAAAAAATAATAAGAAAAATAATATGCAATTATAATTCTCCATCTTCATTGGTTTGTTTTTCAGATTCTTGAATATTTTTTGCTAGGTGGAAAATATAATAAATAGATTTTTCAATTTCATTTTCAGAACATGAATAACAGCTGCCTTTTGGTGGCATAACTCCATTCTGCCCAGTCATACCATTTGTTACGCTTTTATATAATTCATCAAAGCCTTTAGCAGCCAATTTATCAATTGGCTCTTTATCATAAATAGATGCTGCTCCCATATTCCCATAGGTATGACACCTAAAACATGTTGTAACCCATACAGATTCACCAATAATTATATCTTTTTTAGAAAGATTTTTAAATTCATCTGTATCATAAATATTTATTGGAGGTTTTTTTTCACAACTCATAAATGAAAATAATAATAAAAAAAAGAAAATTGTTTGTTTCATGAATATCCTTATTTTTTAGAAAGATCAATCATATATACAATCAAAACTTAATAATAAAATAATGCTTAAGATTTTAATTTTCATTTTTAGCTTATCAACAATCTCCGCTCAGTATAATATTGTACTATCTCGTAATATTCATAATAGTATTCTTGGAATTAAAAATACATTATTACAAAAACCTGGAAGAACAATACTCATTACAGGTGCTCTTGGAGCAGTATTTACTCATCAATTTGATAAAGATACTCAAAAATGGTTTATTAATAATCAACCTTTGCCAAAATCTATCAATAAATTTGGAGATAATTACGGCAATTTATATTCAGGAATAATTGTTCTAGGTAGTACAGCCGTTCATTCATATATATCTAAAAAATCAATTTTTTTCGAATATGCTTTTTCTACACTTGCAGTTAATGGATTAACTACAGTATTAATTAAAGAATTAGCTATGAGGGAAAGGCCAAACAATGCAGATCATAGGTCATTCCCATCAGGGCATGTATCTCATAGCTTTACTGTAGCATCTATTTTTAAAGAAATATATGGTTGGAAAGCTGGTGCCCCTGCTTATACCTTAGCTGTTATTACTGCGATGAATAGATTGCAAGATAATAAACATTATTTAAGTGATGTTGTATTTGGCGCTAGTCTTGGGACTGCTTTTGGGACTAGCTTTGCCAAACTATATTTTGATAGTAATAAAATTAGTATAAAATATAGTTTAATCAATAATAAGGTATATTTTGTATATCTATTGGATACCTGATTTTAAAATGTCATGAATATGGATGATGCCATCTGGTTTTTGTAGGTTCTTATCAGAATATACAAATAAACCAGTGATTGAATATTTTTCCATAAGCTCTAGAGCTGATATAGCGAGAGTATTAGCTGCTATTGATTTTGGATTTTTTGACATTATAAAACTCGCTGTTTTATTAAGCACTTCGATACCACCTTTTTCTATCCCACGTCTAATATCACCATCTGTTATTATGCCAATCATTTGGTCTTTTTTATTTAATACCCCGGTCATACCAAGACCTTTTTCTGAGATAAGTAAGAGAGCTTCTTTGATACTAGCTGAGTCTTCTACAAATGGAATATTTTTTCCTTTATGCATTATTTGATCTAATGTGAGTAGCAGACGTTTACCAAGTATGCCCCCAGGATGGAGTTCAGCAAAATCTTGTTTATTAAAACCACGTATTTCTAGTAAAGATATTGCTAAAGCATCTCCCATCGCTAATGTAGCTGTGGTACTTGCAGTAGGTGCAAGATCTAAAGTACAAGCTTCTTTTTCAACTGAAGTATCTAAATAAATATCTGATGTTTTTGAAAGTGTTGAATTTTTACGCCCAATTAGGCCAATGATTTTTACACCCTTTTTTTGTAGAGAAGGCAAAATCTGGATCAATTCCATAGTCTCACCGCTATTCGATATAATGAGTATAATATCATTTTTGGTAATCATTCCTAAATCACCATGAGTCGCTTCTCCAGGATGGACAAAGTGGGATGGCGTTCCAGTGGACGACATAGTTGATGCAATTTTTTGGGATATAAGTCCTGATTTCCCCATACCTGAAACAATTAATCTACCAGTGCATTCTAGAATAGTTTGTACAGCACATTCAAAGTTAGCATCAATACGCTTACCAATAAGTGAAACTGCTTTCGATTCTATATCTATAACGCGTTTACCGATAGATTGTATATCAGATGATTTCATAACTTAAAATTTAATACTATTCTAATAATGTACTGATTAGTTTCTATGTTTAAAAAATAGATCTGATTATTGTCTAAATATTTTTAATAATTTTTTTTCGTAAATTTATAAGAAAGGAATACTATGAGAATCTCTATCGAATATTGTAATATATGAAATTATTTTCCAAAAGCATCCAGTTTGGAGGCTGAATTAAAGTTAAAATTTCCTGACTTAAAAACAGAATTAGTTTCAAGTGGAGGAGGAGTATTTGAAGTTACATTAGATGGTAATCTAATTTTCTCTAAAAAGTTATTAGATAGATTTCCAGATACAGGAGAAATTGAAAAATTAATAAAAAAGCATTTAAAATAGTTTGTTTATCACTATTCATTTAGATAATAAAGATTATAAAATAAATTTAAAAGAAGGTATTGATCTTTCAATCCCAAATAATTTTGATGGGTCTTCTCCAATATTTTTTGATGGAAAATTTCCACAAATTAATCCAGCCAAGTCTAATAATTTTATAGGGAGCATTAAAGAAGGGGGCAGTTGTAATGTCCCAATTGCTAAAGTAGATATACATTGTAGTGGTACACATACAGAATGTATTGGACACATTGATAATTCAGGAATAAAAATTTCTGATATCATTCCGAATAAATTTTTATTATCACAATTGATTACAGTTAATACAGTTCAAAAATTTAGTATAGATGAGTCTTATCATGTAGAATGTAATAATGATTTGGTAATCTCTGTTAAATCAATACGTGATAAAATTTATAATAATATTAAAGCATTAATTATAAGAACAAATCCAAATAATTCAGACAAACTTGAACGGAATTATAATTTGCATCCGGCTCCTTTTCTTACCCATGAGACTATTGATTATTTAATTGAGAAGAAAATTGAACATTTATTAGTTGATTTACCATCAATCGACAGAGCAGATGACGATGGTAAGCTAAATAATCATCATCGTTTTTTTAATTTTGGGAAAACAATTTCAGAATTGCTTTTTATTCCAGAATATATAAAAGACGGTATTGGTTTTACTCAAATACAAATACCTAATTGGGGAATAGATGCTGCTCCAAGTAGACCCATATTTTATCCTATTTCTTGAGAAAGTATTTCTTTAGAAGCCAAATTATATTGTAATATTATCTATAATAATTTTGTTATATAGATCAATAATCGTTTATAAGAGCTAAGAAAAGCTCATTGATTGAAATCTACTTAAATTTTTAAAATGATATATTTAAAGGGAATTAATAAGATATGGATAACGTAAAGAGTGTTATTACTTGTGATTTGGATGGGAAAGTTGAGACATTCAGTGAAGGCGCAATTGAACTTTTTGGTTATAGTGAAGATGAAGTAGTTGGCAAGATGCGAGTTAGTGATTTTAGTGATGGCCAAGTGGTTCTTGGACATGTTATAGGTTGGCTTGATACTGCTGTCAAAGAGGGTAAATGGGAAGGTGAGACTGCGTTTTTGCATCAAGATGGAACTGAAATTCCATGTCATATTAAAATTACACCAACTAAAGACAAAAATGGAGAACATATTGGTTATTGTGGTGTAACAACACCACTGAAAGATAAAACTGCTGATCAAGTAAGACCCAAGATTGATTTTATGACTAAGATTTTTACATGGGTTGTAATTATGCGATTGCCTTTTTTATCAGCAACGCTTGTACCTATATTGGTTGGAGCAGCTGTTGCTAAATTTGTAACTGGGAATCCAATTGATTGGGCTTGGTTTGGACTTACGTTACTTGGAGGGTCTTTATTACATATAGGTACTAATACATCTAACGATTATTTTGATTATAAGAGCGGAACAGACCAGATTAATTATAATTATAGTAATGTTGGTTTGAATGGTGGTAGTAGAGGTATTCAGATGGGTTTAATTTCACCTAAAGGTGTACTCATTCTAGCAATAGTCACATTTACTCTCAGTGCTATCGTAGGTATTCCTCTTATATTAAAATCAGGTATACCTATTTTGTGGCTTGGATTAACTGGGTTTTTATCGGGGTTATTTTATACAGCTCCTCCTTTTAGATTCTCATCTAGAAAAGGGATGGGAGAGTTACTTATTGGTTTGAACTTCGGCCCTTTAATGGTCGCTGGTAGCGCACTTGTTCAAACGGGTCAACTTCTTCCTGAAGCGTTTTTAGCAGGAATCCCGATAGGGTTATTAATAGCTGCTGTTGTTTATGTTAATGAATTTCCTGATCATGATAGCGATAAAGCGACTGGGAAGAATACTTTGATAGTTGTTTTTGGGCCTGAAAGAGCTAGAGCCGGTTATGTATCTTTAGTGATTGGAGCATTTTTGAGTGTAATACTACTTGTACTCTATGATGTTTTTCCTTCATTAATTTTGATTTCACTATTAGCATCTTATTTTGGTATAAGAGCAATTCAAACGCTATATAAGCACTATAATAATAGACTTCTTGAGCCTGCAAATTGGGGTACAATTATAATGCATAGTGTTACTGGAATATTACTTTTTGTAGGTATTTGGCTCGGATAATTATATAAGCTTATTTTATATTATCTTTATAAAAAGCCCCTTTTAAGGGGCTTTTTATTTGTATAAAACTAGAAATCTTTGTAATATACTTACGAGTAACTTACGATTATTATATTATTAGGATAAGATTATGAAATATATATTTAAAAATAAAAATCAAAAGAAATCATATTTATCTGTGATTCGCGCTATATCTAGATTAAATAAATATGAGGAGCAGCAATCAAATCAAGCTGTAGTTTGGAATAGAAAATCTATAATAAAAGATTTCTTGATTAATTCATGATGCAGTCTTTATCTCCAAAGCTAAAAAAGTTTCTAGAGTTTGTACGCCAATTTACACTACTACACCAACATCCTCCTTCTTATGAAGAAATTATGGCTAATTTAGGATTTGGTTCATTAGGGACAGTAAACTGGTATGTAAAAACTTTGGAAGAGTCTGGTCATATTTCACGTATAAAGGGTCCCAACGGTAAACGAGCACTTATGCTAATCAATAATGAGCACACTACAACTACTACAACATCTGCTCGTTTACCATTATTGGGATTAATAGCTGCTGGTGAACCAATTGAAGCTTTAGAAAATCCAGAAATGGTAGATGTGCCATCATCGTTATTACATCCTGATAATTATGTATTAAGAGTGAAAGGTGACTCAATGATTCAAGAAAATATTTATGATGGTGATTTTATTATTGCAAAAAAAACAGTAACAGCTAGACCTGGACAAATTGTGGTTGCTATTATTAATGGAGAAGCGACATTGAAATGTTACGTGCCAAAATCAGATTATATTGAATTGCATCCAAGAAATCCAGATTTCCCAATTATTAAAGTAGATCCAAAAGATGATTTTTATATAAATGGTGTACTTCTTTACTCCTTTCGGAATTATTTGAACTAGGTAGACTTTCATGGTTTCCCGAGGCGTTTTTCACATACGTCTTAAAGAATTAGAACTTCAAGCTGAGCGTATTATAGACCCAGGATTAAGGACACGTCCTATTGCTATTGTCTCATCATCAAATTCCAATGGTACCATTGTCTCTCTATCATCAGAAGCAAAAGAAGAAGGGCTATTTCATGGTATGAAAGTTTCCATAGCTAGGAAAATGAGTTATGGAGTTCAGCTATTACCTTATAATCATACATTATACACGCAATTGAGTCAGTATATTTATCAAACTATATCTATGTTTACTCCAGTTGTGGAGCCTGAAGGGTTGAGAGGTTTTTATCTTGATATGAATGGTATGTGTTTAGTAAAAAATCAGATACGCAATATTGGAAGTTCAATTTTAAAGAGAGTTGAAGATCAAACTAGTGTTACAGGTGTTCTTGGAATTAGTATCAATAAATTAGTTAGTCGTATAATAACATCTGTTGTACCAGAAACTATTTATGAAGTTCCAAATGGAGATGAAGTAAAATTTTTGTCACCTTTGAGAGCATTAGTATTACCAGCAGTAAAAGAAAACTATATTCGTCGTTTACTTCGATTTTTATGGATTGAACAAGTTCATCAAATTCAATCTATGATCAGTAAGCCAGATGAATTTCAGATATTTTTTGGTATGTACGCTATGCAATTATTTAGACAAGCTCAGGGTAAAGATTCATCTATTGTAAAGCCGCCAAAATTGAGAGACCATATTTTAGAACAAACGATTATGCCCGAAGATACAAATGATGAAGATGTACTACATGCAGTTGTAAAAGATCTAGCAGGGCAAGTTGCATTTAAATTGCGTCAACGATGTCAAATTTCGGATAAAATACTGTTGAGTATTCATTATGCTGATGGTCATCATAGATATCGAATAGGTAGACCTATTTCGATTGATGATATTTCTATTATTAAGCTATGTTGCAATCTTTTTGATCAAGCTAATGAAAGGAGAAATCGTATTAGAACAATATTGATTGATGCATCTCATTTTCGTCAGTATGTCCATCAAGAAAATTTATTTATAACTAATAAAAGTATTCAGATGTCTATTTCTAAAGCTGTAGAAAAAGTACGTATCAAATACGGTTATCGAAGTTTACAAACTGCAGATGTTCTGCAGATGTTAAGCAAATTATAAATGTTTATTCATCTTAACACTCATTCTATTTATTCTCCCATGCAAGGATTGATATCTATACCAGATCTCGTATCATTATCTAAATCCAATGGTATGGATACATTAGCTCTAACAGATGTTAACGGTCTTTGGGGATTCATTCATTTTGTCAAGCATTGTAACGATGCAGGTATTCAGCCGATAGCGGGTACTAATTTAATTAGTGATACAGATGAAGTAATTCTATTGGCTGAGAATCAATGCGGTTATGAAAATATTTGTCGTGCATTATCTGCCCTGCATGATAATCCAAATCATTCTGTTGTAGATATTATTCGAAATTTTTCATCTGGAATTTTTGTTTTAGGTCATGATATATCTACCTTAAGTGAACTCGTTAAATTTATTCCTGATACTCATTTATTTGTAGAACTACGTCCTGGTATTACAGAATCAATTGCTCAAAAAATTGCTAAAAAACTAAAATTAGAAATGATAGTTACAGGTGATGTGTATTTTAGATCTCAGATTGATTATAACGCATATCTTACGCTTCAAGCTATTAAGTATAACACTACGATAAAAGATTTAGATAGGTTTACATGTAAATCAGATGAACATTGGTATCGTCATGAAGCGGAAATGGTAAAACTTTTTCCTAATAGTCTAGATGCATTAAATAATAGTTACTATTTAGCAGATCGTTGTAAGAAAGATTGGTCATTTATTAATACAATTTTTCCAGGGCTTTTATTAAAAGACACTCATAATGCCAATGAAGAATTAAAGAATAAAATATATGCTGGTGCTAAGATTAGATATGGCCAGGTTGATGGTGAGATTAAAAAACGTATTCATTATGAATTAGAGATTATTAAACAAAAAGGTTTTGCACCTTATTTTCTTATTGTTCAAGATATTGTTAGGCAAACTAGAGCGACTATTGGAAGAGGCTCTGCTGCAGCATCGATTATAAGTTATTGTTTATTTATAACACAGGTAGATCCAATACGATATATGCTTCAATTTGAAAGATTTATTCATCCTGAGCGAGAAGATATGCCAGATATTGATATAGATTTCCCATGGGATGAGAGAGATAAAATCTTGGACTATGTTTTTGATAAATATGGTGATCATCGAACAGCAATGGTCTCGAGTCAGGTATTTTTACAATCTCGATCTGCTATTCGAGAAGTTGGGAAAGTCCATGGCTTATCTAATGAAGAGATTAAGGCTATTAATAAACGAATTGGCTGGTATAATTCCCGTAAAGATTTAGAAAATTGGATTACAAATGATTCAAAATTTTCTAATATAGATTTAGATGATACATTAATCCGTGTATTGCGAGATAGCGAAAAAGTCGTGGGCGCATTTCGTTATCCTTCAGTTCATCCTGGTGGTGTAGTTATTGTTCCTGATGAGATTAGGAAGTATGTGCCGGTTCTTACGGCTCCAAAAGGTATTCAAATAGTGGAATGGGAAAAAGATCAGGTTGAAGAATCAGGGCTTTTAAAAATTGATTTATTGGGAAACCGAAGTTTAGCAGTTGTACGTGATACAATTCGAAAAGTAAATCTTAATTATGGTAAAGAAGCATGCCATGATAAATATATTGATTATCACAATATTCAACCTGTTCATGATGATAAAACTAAGCAGCTTATGGCAGGAGGCAAAACGATGGGTGTTTTTTATATTGAAAGTCCTGCAACTCGTCAACTTTTAGCAAAGGCTGGAGTTGTTGATTTTGAACATATTGTAATCTATTCATCTATTATTCGTCCAGCAGCAAACCGTTTTATTAATATGATGTTATCTCGAATTCATGGTCAAAATTGGGAGTTGCTTCATTCCGATTTAGATTTTTTAAAAGAGAGTTATGGTATTATGGTTTATGAAGAACAAGTAACTATGGCTGCCATGGTTATGGCAGGTTTGAATTATGCAGATGCAGATTTATTACGAAAAAGCTTGAGCCGAAAATCGATGACACATATTATTGAATCTTGGAAGGAAAAATTTACTAAAGGAGCTATTAGTAGAGGTTATTCAATAAATGTGATTGAGAAAATATGGGCGATGATTTTATCTTTTTCAGGGTATTCTTTTTGTAAACCTCATTCTGCTTCCTATGCGATGTTATCCTTTACCTGTGCATATCTGAAGGCTCATTTCCCAGCAGAATTTTTAGCATCTGTTATCTCAAATCAAGGTGGGTTTTACTCACCGTATGCCTATATGAGTGAAGCACGACGATTTGGGATAAAAATTCTACATCCAGATATAAATCTTAGTCGAAAAGAATGGTTTGGTAAGAATAGAACTATACAAATGGGTTTTATGAGTATTAGACAGATCCAAATCAAATCAGTAAATCGGATTCTAGGCGAAAGAAAAGCTGGGTATTTCAATTCATTAGATGATTTTTTGGAGAGAGTAGAATTAGATTTGACAGATGCCATGGCCATCACTAATGCTGGAAGTTTTAACCATCTAGAGCCAAAATTGACACATAGAGAAATTGCATATAAAGTGGCTGGTTTTTATTTACAGGATGGGAATAGACGTCATCTTAATTCATCACCCATTAATCAAGAATTAACTGATGATGAAAAATATAGATTGGAATTAGAGACCTTTGGGTATCCATTATCGCAACATCCATTAGAAAAATATCGTTCACAATTAAGTCATCGAATAAAATATGCTAAAGATATTAAAGCATTTATTGGGGAGTCTATTTATTTGCTTGGAGTATATATTACGCGTAAAGAGATTGTGACCAAAAAATCAAAACCGATGGAATTTTTAACGATGGAGGATGAGACTGATATTTATGAGTGTGTTATGTTCCCTGATGTATTTCGTGAATTTGGTGATATTCTACACTGGGAGTCTCTATTAATCATTCGTGGTACTGTAGAAGAATCTTTTGGTGTGGCGACGATAACTATAGAGAAGATGGCTAGTTTACAGCGGTGGATTAAGAGGATGGAGAAGAGGTCTCCAGTTTAAATAAACGATCTAGATTTTCTTGGTAAGTTATTATTGATGTAATACTACGTAGGCTATCAGAAATTTTAGTTAATTCTTCTTTTTTGATATTGCTCTCACCACCATATAGATTTGATAAGAAGACTTGACTTAAAAATCGATCCCGACTATCTTGTATTTTTAATTTTACATTAGGATGATCTCCAAGTCCACGTTTTCCACCTTCTTGTGAAAGAATTTGATTTCGCAAAGTATGGTAAAAAAGTGCTTGAGGTGGTTGATTTTTTTGAGGTGCGAGAAATTGAATACCATCAATATAATCCTGAACTAAAAATGAGCCGTCGTCATATTTAGCAAGAGGTAGATGTGAGAGATCTCGTAGATTAGTAATAAGGTTTTTTAAGACTTCACTTTTTTTATCAATTAATATTTTATCATCACTGCGTAATTGAATTAATTGAAAAAGTGCTTTTGTAACATCTTCAATTAGGCGATCATCTAAAAGGATATTTTTTTGAAGCATGATTTGATTAACAAATTGATCGGAACGAATTTGATGTGATTTTTGAATAATAGTGTTTTTAATTCGTTTTTTATTATTTTGAAACTCTGCTTCATCAGTGATCATTTGATTTTTTTCATCTAATTTTTTCAAAATATGCCAGCCAAACGAAGATTGTACTGGTAAAGAAATTTCATCTAGCTCCATATCAAAACCAACTTTTTCAAGATTTGGATCTAATGCATTATATCGTATCCAACCAAGATCACCTCTTGATTGCTTTAATTTTTCTTCATTAAAAGTTTGAAAAGCGATTGAATCAAATACCTCAGGCTTGGATGTTAATATAATATAGATCGAATCTGCATCATTCTTATTATTAAAAAATAAATGTTTTAAATGGCATTCTCGCTTGGACCAGATATAGTGTTTCCGAATTTCAGTTTCATCCACAATAATTTCTTTATTAAGAATCTCTTCATAATATAATTCATCTCTTAAAAATCGTATAGAATCTAAATGGATATATCGTTTAGCAATAGAATCTAGTTGCAGTTGATTACGTAAGGCCGCTTCTGAAAACAGTTTGTTCCGTATAAGAAATTCGAAATGACGGTTCCGTTCAAATTCAGAATCCTTTAACTGAGTATTGATTAATTTATTTGAATAAGTTTCTGAAAATTCAAAGGATGTAACTTGTCTCGATCCTACATTAGCCAAGACATCATGATTTGGCTTATTTTCACAGGAGATGATGAATAATGAGAAAAGCAATATAATATATCTATTATGCATAGTAAAACTTAGGGATTGAGTATCATAAAAAAAAAAGGGGGAGTTGTAATAACTCCCCCTTTTTTAAGATTCTAAGTGACAGATTATTTCAAGAGAAGCATCTTTCCTGAAAGAATTCGTCCATTTGATTCAATATTATAAAGATACATTCCAGATGGCACATCTTTACCATAATTATCTTTACCATTCCATGTCACAGAGTAAAATCCAGAATTTAACGCGTTGTTCTGAAGAGTTCTAACTTCTTTACCAACAAGGTTAAAAACTTTAACGGAAACATGTGACTGAATATCTACATTAAAACGAATCGCTGTAGATGGATTAAATGGATTAGGATAATTACCATGTAATGCAAATTCATTTGCAATCATATCTTTGTCACCAATAATTGATAACCAAGGGTTATCTGAATTATTATTTCCAAAAACACCCTCTATTTGGAACACACCTGATGTTGCGCTTGGGATATATGCTACATAATCTGTACCAAACCCAGATTCATTATCCATTGCACCATTATCTCCAGCAATCGAATCTACACCGGGATAGTATGCACCAAACTTGTATGAAAAGACATTTACATGTCCTGATAGTAGATCCATAGTTCCAGTATAGACTCCATCTCCATCACTATCTGTTAAACGAGCAACATCAGGACTTGTTGGAGATTCACAATCAGGTCCCATGCAATTACCCCAAGTATACCATCCATTCATATAGGACCCATTTAGGATAATGGTGTCTGGTGCTACAGGAAAGGGTAGACCACTATTATAGTTTAGTGTACCTTCATTCCATGTTACGTGAACTTCAACTGTTACATCATTTTGAAGCTCTCCTGTAGGTAAGATATTGGGAGTCAGCGGATCAAGTGTGATATTCTCGCCTGTCCAAGTAAAAGTTCTATTATCACCAGTTTCCCAACCACTATTGTTCCAACTAGCTTCAGGTAATGCTTTAAATTTCCAATTAATAGTGTTTCCTGGATATGCTGTGTGTTCTAGGGTTACAGTGTATAGCTCAGGATCTACGAGATCTGGAAGAAAAACATCTCCAGGAGTCCAACTATTGGGGTCTCCCATCATGTTTAATGTATGAACATCATCAGAAAAACCATAGCTAAGTAATGTACTCATATTTGCCTGAAAA
>MDTE01106339.1_pt1 | contig 20438 bp, 16 predicted proteins | sample 811231 | NCBI WGS metagenome assembly MDTE01 (sample SAMN05326651, study PRJNA326480) | marine metagenome | isolation source: seawater | place: Indian Ocean: Red Sea | collected 2010
CCTGCTGCCGATTCCGTGGATCGATTTCACCCGGGATCTGGAGCAGGTATTGCCGGCCACGGCTTTCGGCATAGGAACGGATCTGGGGCTGGTGCTGGCAGGTTTTGTCCTGCCTTTCTGGGTCGTAGTAGGCGGTTTTGTCGCGATTTTACTCCAGATCGCCTGCAATCCCTTGTTGCACCATTTGGGATTTTTGCAGCGCTGGCATCCCGGTATGGACACTATCGCAACCCATTTTTCCAACGAGTTGGATGTGTGGATGAGCGTGTATATGGGTACGGGTGCAGCCGTGGCTCTGGCTGGTATAGTACAGGCCGGCAGGGCATTGAGGGGATACCGGCAGCGCAAAGGAGAAGAGGGTTACCGGCTTCCCAGGGGGCGTGGAGATTTTCCAATCTGGCTGGCAATCGCTCTGTACGCAGTCGCGGCCAGCGCTTATATCGCCCTCTGCATGTACTTGCTGGAAGACGATCTGTTGCCCCTGGTTTTCCTGGTTCTTTTTGCCTTTGTGCTCACCCCGCTGATCTCCTTTGTAAATGCCCGCATGCTGGGGTTGAGCGGCCAGACCGTGGGCATCCCAATGGTGCGCGAGGGGGCTTTTTTGCTGAGCGGCTACCAGGGGGTGGATATCTGGTTCGCCCCTATCCCTTATGCGGACCACGGCCGACGGGCCCAGATGTTTCGCGAGGTGGAGTTGACGGGTACCCGATTCACCAGTATCGCCAAAGCTGAGCTGCTGATTTTGCCGATATCCCTGGTCTGTGGTTTTTTGTTCTGGTCGCTGATCTGGAAGATGACTCCGATTCCCTCGCTGGCTTTTCCGTACGCACAAAATTACTGGCACTTAATTGCCCTGAAGCAGTTTATGTGGTTCTCCTTCACTATAGAAGGTGGACTGGAGTTTCGGGAAGTCGTCCAGTTGCCCTGGGTTCTCGGCGGTTTCGCTCTGGCCGCGGCGGCCCTGCTAACCCTGACCGGGTTGGGGCTACCGGTATCCCTGGTTTATGGCTTTATCCGTGGCCTGCAGAGTCTGCCCCACTTGCTGATCCCCGAAATGGTGGGTGCCTGTCTGGGGCGCTACTATTGCGAGCGTCGCTGGGGGCGGGAGCGCTGGCGCCGCTGGGCCCCGATTCTCCTGGCCGGATTTGCCTGTGGCAACGGTTTGATCGGCATGGCTTCAGTGGGGGTAGTCTTGATCGCCCGGTCAGTGGCTCAGTTGCCCTATTAACCAAGGAATACAGCGGATGTTCTCCTGGCGCGTATTTATAATCTCGGCAAGCGCGATTTTTGCCGCTGCCTGGGGGTTGCAGCGGATTGAGCTGGTCTACGATGGACCGGCACTCGCAGGGGGCGTGTTGCCGCCGCTGGCCATTTTTATGCTGGCGTTCCTGTTGGCCCTTGGTTTGCCGAAGGGCAGCTGGCTAAGGTTGGGCAAAGGCGAAATGCTGGCCGTATATCTTATCGTTGCCGCGGGGTTGCCGCTGGCGTCCACCGGCTTGATACATTACCTGCTGCCCGGTCTGGTGACCGGTTTTTATTCCTCCTTTGCCGACGAGGCCGGGCGCTATCATTCCTTTTTACAGCATATTCCCTTCTGGATGGTACCCGACCGGGACTATCCCGCTGCGTTCAGCGGTTTTTTTGAGGGCGGAGGTCCAGTCCCCTGGGATGCCTGGATGCAGCCCTTGCTGAGCTGGTCCATTCTCGTCGGAGCTTTTTGTGCCACCGCATTTGGCCTGGCGGGGCTTTTGAAAAAGAGGTGGATCGACGAGGAACGGCTGCGTTTTCCGCTGACCGAACTGCCCCTGGAATTGCTTGAGCAGGGGGGCTCTCTTTTGCGCCATCGGAGGATGTGGCTGGGGGCGGCGGTGCCGGCGCTTATCTATGGGATAAATGGTATCTACCACTATTTCCTGGTGCCGGGCGAAATACCTCTGAGCTTTGATTTTAGCACTGTATTGCTCGATCAGCCCTGGCGGGCTATGGCGCCTTTTACCTCGCGGTTCGTCTTCTACGTGTCTCCGCTGCTGATCGGCCTGGTGTATCTGATGTCCCTGGAGGTTGCGTTCAGCACCTGGTTCTTCTTCCTGTTCACTCGCTTGCAGTTGCTGGTTGCAGAGCTCATTGGGCGCACCGACGATCACGGTGCCTTCATTGGTCTGGGGGGGCAGTGGTTGGAGTGGCCCAATTTTTTCCCCCATTTGCAGGCCCAGGCCCGCGGTGGTCTACTGGGGGTAGGCCTCCTGAGCCTGTGGGCGGGGCGCCGGGCATTGAAGGATTTATGGCGCACGACACCGGGCAATACGGATGCGGTCCGGTCCTTTGCTGGATTTTTTTTGGGGGGGCTAGCTCTAGTTCTCTGGGGCTGGGCGGCGGGGCTGTCGCCGCTTTTGAGCCTGGCCTACTTCATCATGATGCTGGTGATGCTGATCGGCATTCTGCGCCTGCGGTTGGACGGTGGGCTGCCCTTAATAGGTCTGCATTTTATGGTTGCCAACGTATTCTACTGGATTGCCGGCACCGGCCCAGGTATTTTTACCGGAGGTGAATATGTGGCTTTTGCCTTTCTCAGCATCCTCACCTATAGCGGCCTGGCGGCGCTGGCCATGGTTCAATTCGAGGGTTTGAAGATGGCCGAGGTCCTGGGGGTGGGCAGCAGGCGGATCGGGGTTCTCGTAGGGCTGGGAGTGGGGATGGGTTTGCTGGCCGGGTACTGGGCCAACCTGGAACTGATATACGAGTACGGCATTTTTGTGTTGGATCAGCAGGGAGGCGCGCGCACCGTCGCCCGACTTGGTCGTTACTTCCACTATCTCTATGCAGAAGCTGGCACCCGGGCCGGACCGGCGGATTGGGACCGTCTGGGCGGCATGGGTTTCGGTTTTATCCTGGCGTGCGGGCTATCGTGGTTGCGTCTGTTTTTCTTGCGCTTTCCCCTGCACCCACTGGGTTTTGTCTATGGCACTGGATTGGGTGCCTTGCTTTGGGGTTCGGCTCTGCTGGGATGGGCTATCAAACTCCTGGTAGTGCGCTACGGCGGCGCGGGAACCTACCGGCAACTGCGGCCGTTCTTTCTAGGGATGATACTGGGGGAACTGGTATTGCGGGTGGTGTGGGCATTTTGTGCTACTCTGGGCGAAGTCGGGGGGGGATACGACTGGTGGTAAGGTGGCGCACTTGCAATCAATCCCTTGTGCGCTCGTAACGGGCAGTATATAAATTGCCTGGACAGAGCAATTTGGGAATGGGTTTTCGAGTTGTGACATTTATCTGCCCCGCGGGAAAAAATTTTAATCTTCTGGTTGCGGAAGATTATTGACATATAATGACCATATTTGCTTCTTTGGGTAAGATTTATGCAAAAAGTCGGCAATTCCCACCAGTCACAACTATTCCTGGGGTTCCGCAGAGTCGCATGCTAAAAGCCGTCTTAAAATTCGCTCTGCGGCCCGAGTGCAGCCCGGATTGGAGTTTTGAGACGGCTTCTAAAAATTATTTCGCAGATAGGTTGCAGCAGGGAATCCTACGAGCGCATTGATAAAATTAGAAAAGGCTCTTTGGATATATTAGCCTATATCAAGACTTTCTTGATAAAGGAGTTGTCAAATTCAATGTATCTGGCAAGCTGGATTTTCTTGCTGGTGTTAGGTGGCGGATTCGGTTTTGCAGATCGCGCTCCAGCCGCGGAGATCACCGCGGTGGATTCGATCCGCAAATACCGTTTTTTGGCCAAGAACGCGCGCGATAAAAAGGACTACGACGAAGCGTTGAAATCCTATCGCGAATACCTGAAGTACGAGTCCGACGAGAAAAAAATCAAGCAAGCTTATTATTTTGTCGGCAAAATCCATTTCGAAAAGGACGAATTTGAGGCGGCCAAACAAGCGCTAAAACAGGCCGTTTCACTGGATTCGCTGTACGTCAATCCCAATCTCACTCTCTACCAGGTCTATCTGCGCCAATCTCGCCCCGATTCTGCCGCCCAGTGCCTGGAGCGGGTGGTGCAGGCCAGGCCCGGCAAGACGCAACTCCGCCGCAAACTGGCCGATCTTTACCGTCGCCAGAATCGGACTCAGGCGGCCATCCGGCACTATATTTCCCTGGCCGAGAAGGCGGGAAATGACGTAGAATTATTCGGCTTGCTCGCCGTGTTGCACGAGGATTTGGGCGCGACGGCTCAAGCACTGGAGTGGCGTCGACGTTTGCTGCAGACGCAGGGGGTAGCACGCGATAGTAGTGGAGGGGGAGCGGAAGGACAAGTGGAAACCCTGGAAGCAATTCTGGAATTGCAGCGCCAGAGCGACGATGTGGCGGGTGTGTTTGAAACCTTGAAACAACTGGTCGAGAGCGACCCCTCAAATAGTCACTCCTACTATAGTCAGATCGCCGAAGCGGCAGAAAAAGAAGGCGATGAGACGATGAAAATCATCGGGCTCGAAGGCATGGCTCGGTCCAATCCAAAAGATCTGGAAACTGTGGCCATGCTGGTAGATTTGCACCTGCGCGGCGAAAAGCGGGAGATGGCGCACCGCTGGCTGGAGCGAGGTCTGGAGGTGGATGAGACCCATGCTCATTTGCAGCTTCTCAGAGGGGAATTGATAGTTTTGCAAGGGGGCGCTGAAGAAGATGCGATTGATGCCTTTGAGCGGGCCCTGCAGGATCCGGTCTGGGGGCAGACTGCGCAACAGCGGATCTGGCAGTTGCGACCTCCGGAAACCGAAGAGGAAAGGCTCAAGAAAAAGTTTTTTGGCAGTGGTGACGAAAAGTGAATAAATAGCAGGACTACTCGTTATACCAGCGCTGATTTTTCTTTTGGCAACCGGTGGACAACTATCTATATTTCAGGCCCTTGCAAAACTCTAAAGCCGTGTTCCGAGGGCCTTCTCAGGGTCTTTTCAGGGCATTGGTAGCCCCGTGGTTATAAATTAAAAACAGCCTGAAATCCAACTACGTGAGGAGATTTTGATGTTACAGGAGCTTTTCGTCAAAGGTGGGCCGGCCATGTGGCCCCTGCTGGGTCTTTTGATTTTCGGTTTCGGGGTCGCCGTCCATCGCTTTTACACCCTCAGGAAGGCCGCCATCGATGCCAGCAAGTTTTTCGCGGACCTGGAAAGCGCTCTGCGCACGGGGGGGCCGGACCAGGCCGCCGAGCTGTGCTCCCAGACGCGGGGACCAGTGGCCTCGGTAATTCACGCCGGATTATTGCGGCTGCACCGCGGTCTGGATCACGTCGAAAAGGCCATCGAGAATTCCGGTGCGGTGGAAATGGCTTTTTTAGAGCGCGGCATGGTGTGGCTTTCGACGGTGGCAAATCTGGCACCGATGGTCGGTTTTTTGGGTACGGTGACCGGTATGATAAATGCCTTCAGAAAAATCGAGGAACTAGGTGATGTCGAACCCTCGGCAGTGGCCGGCGGCATCTCCGAAGCATTGATAACCACGGCCTCGGGCCTGGTCGTGGGCATTCTGATCCAGTTCTTCTACAACTTCTTTGCCAATCGCATCGATAAGATTATCGCCGATATGCAAGAACAGACTGCGGCTTTTATCGATGTACTCTCCGAAATGATCCAACAGGGCCAATTAAAGGAGGGGGGAGATCAGGCGTGATTCAGCGGCGCCAAAGGCGGGTTCCACCGGAGATTCCCACGGCCTCGATGGCCGATATCGCCTTTTTGCTCATCGTCTTTTTTCTGGTGACCACCACTATGTACCAGGACAAGGGGCTGTCGCTGGTTCTGCCTCCAGTGGCCGAGACCAAAGAGGTCAAACAAAAAAACATCTGCAACATCTGGATCAATGCCAGAGACGAGATCGTCTTCTACGAGCCACCCGATAAAATCACCCCTGTTGCCCTCGGGGTGCTGGGTGCCGATATCGAGGCCCGACTGAGGGCCAACGACAAGTTGATCATTTCGCTCAAGGCCGAGCGTGGTTCGACCTACCGAATGTTTGTAGACGTGCTGGACGAACTCAAGTTGGCTGGCGCCACTCGGATTTCCATAGCCAACCCGGAATAGTACTGATATGAAATTCAATCGCAAAGCCAAGGTCGTCGCCGCAGTGCCCACCGCCTCGATGGCGGATATTTCCTTTCTGCTTCTGGTTTTCTTCATGGTTACTACCGTCTTTGTGCGCTACCGCGGCTTACCAGTGCGGATGCCGGCGGCCGAGAAGATCGAGAAGTTGGAAAATCGGCGCATCGTCACCCACATCTGGATCGATGGCCAGGGAGTCATCAGGATCGAAGAGCAGGACATAGGCCTGGACCAGGTGGCCAAGATTATGAATCGCAAGATGATCCAGGATCCGCGTACCATCGTCTCGATCAAAGCCGATGCCGACGCCGAATTTGGTCTCATCGCCGACGTGCTGGAGGAACTGCGCAAGGCCGAGGCCCTGCGGGTCAATTTTGCCACCAACCAGGAGCGGGACGAATGATTCGTGGCAAGCGTCCCGGCGCCGATCTGCGACGCAACTACAAAAAATCCCTGTGGCTTTCCATGGGCGGATCGGTCCTGTTGAATGGGCTGTTGGTTTTCTTTTACCCCACCCACGATCCCGATGCCCTGACGCGGCCGGAAAAGCCGATTCTCATCCAGCTGGAACAGATTCCGGAGACGCGTCAGGAGCGGCGCCCCCCCCCTCCACCCCGTCCAGTCGTGCCGATTGCCACGGACGATCCGGATTTGCCCGATGATATCACCATCGAATCCACTGATCTGGATTTGAACCTGGATGATCTATTGCCCCCACCGCCCCTGGAGGAAATCGCAGAAGAAATCGAGTTGGAAGAGGAAGAAGAAGAAGAAATCGTAGACATCTGGAAGGTGGAAGAAGAGCCCAGACCGATCGGCGGGATCGAAAAGCAGCCCAGGCCCAAGTATCCGGAAATCGCCCAGAAGGCCGGCATCGAGGGGCGGGTGTTTGTAAAGGTTCTGGTCGGCAAGGACGGCAAGGTCGAGCAGGCTGGTGGGATAAGCGGGCCAGAGGTGTTTCACGAGGTCGCCAGGGCCGCGGCAATGCAGTGGAAATTTACACCTGCTATTCAAAACGACAAACCTGTGCGGGTCTGGGTCAGTCTGCCCTTTGTTTTTAAGCTCAATTAGATGCGATAGGGGAGGGCTACTACCTGTAAAAAATAATAGTTGCCATATCTCCCTGTTTTTTTTATCCTGAATGTATATCTTCCCGATTGCTTTATCCCCGATCTCCACGCACTTCCCAAACCCACTTCCCGGCATTGCTCCCAGTCTTTATTTTTATCCGAGGGTCTAACATATGCGTTGTCCCTATTGTGATCATCAGGACGACAAAGTCGTGGATTCGCGTTCTTGCCGTGAGGGCATGGCCATTCGCCGGCGGCGAGAGTGCGTCGAATGTAGCAAACGTTTCACCACTTACGAATACATTGAGCACGTCCCCCTGGCCGTCATCAAATCCGACGGCAGGAGGGAGCCTTTTGACCGCGGTAAATTGCTGGAAAAGGTGCACTTGGCCTGTTATAAAACCACCATATCGATCGACCAGATTGAGACCCTGGTGGAGCAGGTCGAGACCGAGTTGGGCAATTTGACCGAAAAAGAGATCAGCAGCAAAAAGATCGGCGAGCGCGTCATGGAGAATCTGCGCCATCTCAACGAAGTTGCGTATGTGCGTTTTGCCTCGGTCTACCGGCAGTTCAAGGACAAGAGCGACTTTGTCCGCGAGCTCGAACAGCTAGCCAATTAAAGCCTTCCCAAAATCGCGTCCGGGCCGGATGAGAGAAGGTTTACAGCGTTTGTGCCCATCCTTATTTAGCATCCGGTCTGGAAGCGCGAAAACTTTAAAAAACTGCTTGACAAGCCAACCATATCCGTCCTATCTTTTTCAGTAGATATCCACAAGATCTTGTAGGGAAACACCAGCGGAACCCTGAGATAATGTGGTCAAGGGGGGTCGCTTTTTTCTTGCATCCCCAGTTGTGGAATTCCTTTAAATATTTGTTTTTTTTAAGTCCAGGCGATTTTCTCCGGTCGTTGGATGGGCTTTTCTGTCGTTAAAGGGAGGGTATAAATGGCGTCTGATCGACTCGAACAACCCGCTACTACTACTCCATCGGGCGTACATAGGCTCGACGATTTGCTAAATCAGCTCGAAGGTCACGGGCTCAAGCGCAACGGCCACGACGAACAACTGGCCAGGGCAGCCGATGCCGAGACTTATTACGGGGACAATGATCTGGCCATCGATGTTCTGCGCAACAAGTACCTGGCCCCGGGGGAAACCGGCCCACTGCAAATGTGGGATCGAATAGCCCGGGCAATGGCATCGGTGGAGCAGGACAGGGAGTACTGGTACGATCGTTTTTTCTCAATTCTACAGGATTTCAAATTTATTCCCGGTGGTCGGGTGATGCACGGAGCTGGACGCGATGAAGCGCGCCGCAAACCCACCCTCTCCAACTGCTATGTTATTCCGATCGAAGAAGATAGCTTAGAGGGCATTTATCGCTGTTTGAGTGAGTCGGCCATGGTCTACCGAACCGGTGGTGGCGTTGGTACGGATCTGTCTCTCCTGCGTCCCAAGGGCGCTTCTGTCAACGCTACGGTGGATGTCTCGCCCGGTTGTACTGCATTCATGAACCTTTTGAGCGAGAGCACCAACGCCGTATCGCAGGCTGGGCGCCGCGGCGCCCTCATGTTGACCTTGCGGGTGGATCACCCCGATATAGAGGATTTTATCACCATCAAGAACGACTCCAATCGCACCAAGGTGCAGTACGCCAATATCAGCGTCTTGATTACCCACGAATTCATGGAGGCGGTAATCGGGGACGGCGATTTCAATTTGAAGTGGGATGGCAAGGTTTTCCGCACGGTGCGGGCCCGGGAATTATGGAATAAAATTATCGCCAACGCCCATGCCAGTGCCGAGCCCGGTATCATCTTTTGGGATACCATGAAGGAATACCACAATGTGGAATATGCCAATCCGCTGACCAGTACAAATCCCTGTGGTGAACAGCCTCTCGCTTCGTACACTGCCTGCAATCTGGGCAACCTCAACCTCGTTAAGTTTGTAAACCGGGACGGCAGTTTTGATTTCGAGGCTCTGGCCGACGCCACCGCTGTTGCCACGCGCTTCCTAGACGATGTCATCGAGTACAATATGGATAGTCATGCCCTGCCCAAAATCCGCGATGCCGTGGCATCGGATCGCCGGGTGGGGCTGGGGATCACTGGACTGGCCGATGCCCTGGTGATGATGCAATCCAAGTACGACTCTGAAGAGGCACTGGAGGTGGTGGATGAGATCATGCAGGTCATCTGTCACAAAGCTTACGATACCTCTGTCGGGTTAGCCCAGGAGAAGGGCAATTTCCCCCTATTTGATTGGGAGGGCTTGTCGCAGAGTAAGTTCATTCAGAGCCTGCCCCAGGATCTCCAGGATAAAATTCAGGCCAGTGGCCTACGCAACTGCACTTTAATTACAATGCCGCCGGTTGGCACCGGTTCGATTGTAGCGGAGACGACTTCGGGCATTGAGCCAATTTTCTGCACCAGTTACAAGCGGCGTGTCAAACAGTCCGATGGCGAAAGTTTCCGCGAATACAAGGTCTATCATCCCCTAATCAAGGACGTGTTCGGAGACGATGAAAATTTGCCCGACTACGTGGTCAGCGCCCATCAGATCGATCCGTTTTTCCGGGTAAAGATGCAGGGGGTCATTCAGAAATACACCGACAGCAGCATATCTTCCACCATCAACCTGGCGGAGGATATCTCGGTGGAGACCGTGGCCGATATTTACGTCACCGCCTATAAGGAAGGGCTCAAGGGCGTGACCGTGTACCGGGAGGGCAGTCGACAGGGTATTCTGCAAACCGAGGACTCCGAGAAAAAGGCAGAAGAGGCTGGCGCTGCAGAGCAGTCTAAAGAGGATGTGGCTGGTCGCCATCCGCGCCGCCGTCCAGCTGTAACAAATGGGTTTACCGAACGCATCCAAACGGGCGAAGGCAATATCTATGTTACTATCAACGAAGACGAACAGGGCCTGTGCGAGGTCTTCAGTGCTATCGGCAAAGCCGGCGGCAATGCCGCGGCCCAATCCGAAGCGATCAGCCGATTGATTTCTCTGGCTCTACGTTCGGATATAGACCCGCAGGATATCATTAGCGAATTGAAGGGTATCTCGGGACCAAATCCGGTCTGGGAGAATGGGGAACTCATTCTCTCCACTCCAGATGCCATCGGCAAAGCGATGGAACGCCATCTGCAGCGTCGAGATGGGGAGGGCATGACTCCGGTACAGGAAGTTGCGCCGGCAGTTTCGCTCGCCGCGCCGACAGGAGATCCCAAAACTACTACCACCTGCCCGGAGTGTGGTGTCTCAGTGGCGCACGAGGGGGGCTGTCTCACCTGCAAACACTGTGGTTGGTCCAAGTGTTGAGCTAACAAGTTCAGAGATGAGAAGAGCGTGGTTGCGGTGGCAGCTACGCTCTTTTTTATTGCTTCTCTCAGGGGAAAGTGAAATTTAAAACCAGTCCGTCGTATGCCAGTTCGACGTGGGGCGGGAGGGCGGTATTGGTGGTGTGGTGGTCCAGTTCATGGGCTATGTGGGTCAGGTAGGCGCGTTCGGGCTGCAGGTCTTTTATGGCGCCGAGTGCCTGGTCGACATTGAAGTGGGTAGGGTGTTCTTTGTAGCGCAGCGCATCCAGGATGAGAACGTCGAGATCGCGCAATTTGGCCATGGATTCGGCGGGTATGGAGTTGCAGTCGGTCACATATGCAAAGGGACCAAAGCGAAAGCCGAAAACCGGCATTTTGCCGTGGTACACGGTCACCGGTTCGATCTCCAGGCCAAAAAGTTCAAAGCGTTTTTCGATCAGGTGCAGATCGAGCTGCGGCAGGGCGTGTTTGTAGGGTGAGTCAAAGGCGTAGTCGAAGACGCGGCGGATGCGTTCCAACGTAAATTCGTCCCCATAGCAGGGCAGTGGTGTATTGTGCTGGAAACAATAGATGCGCACGTCGTCGAGACCGTGCAGGTGGTCGGCGTGTCCATGGGTAAAAAGGACGGAGTCGACTTTGTCGATGTTATAGTGCAGGGCCTGGGTGCGCAGGTCGGGGGTAGTGTCGACCAGAATGGCGTGATCCTGGTGCTCGACCAGGATGGAACAACGCAGGCGTTTATTCCTGGGATCGTCGGAAAGACAGACGGGACAGTCGCAGGCAATGCGGGGGACGCCGACGGAAGTGCCGCTGCCCAGGATGGTTATCTTCATCGCAGACCTAGGGTTTTACCGGTTGTAGATGGTTGTGGCGCTGTGCATTTGGCCTGGTTGATTGGGCGGGTAGGGTAAGGATTTCGGGGCCTTCTTCAGTAATCGCTATAGTGTGCTCAAAGTGGGCGGCTGGCGAGCTATCACTGGTGGTCGTCGTCCACTGGTCAGCGCCGAGGATTACCTTGCCCTTTCCGCTGCAGAGAATGGGTTCAATGGCGAGTACATGGCCCGGGCGCAGGCGTGGGCCTTTGCCCGGTGGGCCATAGTTGAGGATGTGGGGGTCTTCGTGCAGAGAGCGGCCGATGCCATGGCCGCCGAACTCGCGAATTACGGCAAGCTTTCCGGCTTCGGCATGAGTCTGGACGGCGTGGGAAATATCGGAAACTCTGTTGTTCGCCCGGGCTTGTTGAATGCCGAGGTCCAGGCAGGCACGGGTCGTGTCGAGCAAATGCTGGAGTTCATCGCCGATCTGGCCGATACCCATGGTAAATGCGCCATCGCCGTAGTATTCGTCTAGCAGGACGCCGACATCGACGCTGATGATGTCTCCTTCTCGCAGGCGAGTCCCATCCGGGATGCCGTGTACCGTCGCGGCATTTATCGAAGCGCAAATGGTGGCAGGGAAACCGCGGTAGCCTTTAAAGGCTGGTATAGCATTGTGAGCGCGGATGGTTTCTTCGGCCAGAGCATCCAGTTCGAGCGTGCTGATGCCCGGACCAATAACTTTTTCCAGCGCCTGCTGAACCAGAAAGACGATTTGGCAACTGCAGCGGATAAGCTCTATTTCTCGGGGCGTTCGCCGTGCAATCATAGTTTCCTATACATTTGGTTAAATCTATCTACCACGTTTTACGAAACGGATGCCCGAACAGTTTGTCAAGAGAGATGGGATCCTGGAATGGAGATTTGCCATTAGCCAGGGTCTTGTATATATTGGGAAAATATTGGCGTTAACAGTCCGTGTCGGGGTAGAATCTCCGCATGGAATCTAACCTGCCCCGGGAGAGAAAAAGGAAAATCGAAATATGGGTAAATCGTTGGTAGTGGTCGAATCGCCCGCCAAAGCAAAGACTATTAATAAAATTCTCGGCAATGACTTTGTCGTCAAATCGTGCATGGGGCACGTGCGCGATCTGCCAGCCAAAGAATTGGGCATCGATATAGAAAATGATTTCAGACCCCACTATGTCACCATTCGCGGCAAGGGCAAGATCCTGGCCGAATTGCGCAAGGCCGCACAGGGTGCGGAGACTATTTACCTGGCCACGGACCCGGATCGCGAAGGAGAGGCGATTGCCTGGCACGTGGCCCATGCCATAAGTCGCAGTGACGGTGAGGTTCGGCGCATCATGTTCAATGAAATTACCCCCAAGGCAGTGCGCGAATCGATCGAGGACTCGGGGCGGCTGGATCTGGAGAAGATCAATGCACAGCAGGCGCGGCGGGTTTTGGATCGCTTGGTGGGCTACGAAATCAGTCCCCTGCTGTGGAAAGTTATCCACGCGGGTCTCTCTGCCGGTCGGGTGCAATCCGTCGCCCTGCGCATCATCTGCGAGCGCGACAATGAGATCGCTGTCTTTGAAGCGGACGAGTACTGGACCATTGACGCGCTAATCAAGATGCGGGATGGGGAGTCGTTCAAGGCACATTTGCTGCACTATCGCGACGAAAAGATCGAGATTGTGAGCCAGGAAGAAGCGGCTCGAATTGTGGCGGCGGTAAAAAACGAGAAGTGCCTGGTCAAAGAGGTGAAACAGCGGGAGCGCAAGCGCAATCCGGCACCCCCTTTTACCACCAGCACCCTGCAGCAGGAGTGTGCCCGACGGCTGCGCTTTTCCGTAAAGCGCACGGACGCCGTGGCCCAGCAACTTTATGAGGGCGTGGAGATAGAAGGTGAAACTCGTGGCCTGATTACATACATGCGCACCGATTCCGTGCGCGTTTCCGCCGAGGCCATTGAAGAGGTGCGCGACTTTATTCCAAAATTTTATAGCCCCGAAGATTTGCCTGACGAGCCCAATAACTATAAGACCAAGAGTGGCGCCCAGGATGCCCACGAAGCCATTCGTCCAACCTCGGTGAATCTGCACCCGGACCAGGCTCGGGAGTTGCTCACTAAAGATCAGGCGCGGATATACGAGCTCATCTGGAAGCGCTTTGTGGCCTCGCAGATGAAACCGCAAGTATTCAATGTGACCACAGTGAACATTCAGGCCGGTGACTACCTTTTGCGCGCCACTGGATCTGCGGTCAAGTTTCCCGGCTTTTCTCTGGTCTACAGCGAAGCCAAAGAAGATGAAGAAGAAGAAAAAAACGACAAAGTGCCAGCTCATATCGCCTCCGGAGATGAGCTGATTCTCCAGGAGTTGCTGCCCGAACAACACTTCACCAAACCGCCGGCGCGCTATACCGAAGCCTCTCTGGTGAAAGAACTGGAGGCAAAGGGAATCGGGCGGCCCAGCACCTATGCGCAGATTATTACTACCATTCAGGATCGCGAGTACGTGGACAAAGTAGACAAGCGCTATTTTGTCGCCACGGATAGAGGGCAGACCGTCAACAAATTACTGGTGGAAACCTTTCCCCACATATTCAATGTTGAATTTACTGCCCGGATGGAAGATGAACTCGATCGCATCGAAGACGGCCAGGACGATTGGGTAGAAACGGTGAGACAGTTTTACGGATCCTGGAAGGATACTCTCAAAGACGCCAACGAGCGCCGCAAAGAGTTGAAACAGGCCCTGCAGGAAGAGTCTTCCGAAATCTGTGAGATATGTGGTCGGCAGATGGTGATCAAGTGGGGAAGGAATGGCCGTTTTTTGGCCTGTCCCGGTTTTCCCCAGTGCAAGAATGCCAAACCGCTGGGTGAAGAGCAAGAGCAGCCCGAGACCGATAAGGTTTGCCAACAGTGCAATTCTCCCATGGTAGTCAAGGCGGGTCGATATGGCCGTTTTCTGGCCTGTAGCGCCTATCCCGACTGCAAAAATGTAGAGCCTTTTTCGCTGGGGATTGCCTGTCCTCAGGATCATTGCGACGGCGAACTGGTGGAGAAACAATCTCGCAAAGGCAAGGTTTTTTATGGTTGCAACCGGTTTCCCAAGTGCAAATTTGCCAGCTGGGATAAACCCGTGCAACGAGCCTGTCCCGAATGTGAGACGCCGCTCTTATTCGAAAAAAGCAGCAGGAGTGGTTCGGCATCACTGTTCTGCCGCGTCTGCGAATTGACTCTGGAAGAAGAGGCAAACGAGCCTGCCGAACCAGCGCTGGCCATGGCCTCATCTGGCGAGTCAGAGGCCGCGGGCGGCCTCTGATATTTTGTCCCTTCCTCTCTTTTCCTGCTTCTGCGCTACTCGTTCTTAATTCTACCGGGGAGAAGAAAACCATGGCTGCGGCAGCGGACGAAAAACTAGACGCCCACTCCGGGCTGGAAAAAGCCATAAGCGTTTTCCTGGAATATCTGCAAAAAGAACGCAATTACGCCCGCTATACCCTGGATGCCTACCGCAGAGATCTGCAGCAGTTCGCCCGCTACCTGTACCCCAGAATGGCTGATATGAGGCTTCCCCTGGTCGTGGTACAGCAAGAGGTTATTCGCAGTTTTCTCGAGGAGTTGGAGGGTAAAGGGCTGAAGCCTAGCAGCATTTGCCGAAAACTGGCTGCAATCCGTTCCTTTTTCCGGTTTCTTTGCCGCGAAGGGATTTTACCAGGCAATCCAGCCAGTGGTGTCAGGGCCCCCCAATTTCAGCGTTCTTTGCCTGGTACCCTGAACTTGGAGCAGATTGAAGAGGCGATCGAATTGCCCCCCGCCGACGAATTTACCGGCGCACGTGACCGCGCCATTCTAGAGGTTTTCTATGGTGGTGGAATCCGTCTGGGAGAACTGGTCCAACTGAATCTTTCAACCCTGGATATGGAAGAGGGTACAGTGCGGGTCGTGGGTAAGGGAAATAAGGAACGCATCGTTCCGGTCGGGAGCATGGCCCTGCAGGTTCTCGAGGGCTATCTGAAACAGCGCGCCCAACTTCTGCTCGACCTGGATATTACACGGGTGGACGCCGGCGCTCTCTTCCTCAACGAACAGGGGCGCCGGCTGCATCAGCGCACGGTGCAACGTCTGGTCAAACGCTATCTCAGCAAAGTAGCGGAGGACGGGCAGTTGAGTCCACACCTGTTGCGCCACACCTTTGCCAGTCATTTACTGGAGGCCGGTGCTGATCTGCGGGCAGTGAAGGATTTACTGGGCCATGCCACGCTTGCCTCGACGCAGGTTTATACCCAGGTTAGCCTGGATCGATTGCGTTCGATCTATGAGCGAGCCCACCCCAGATCTTAGATTCTATACGGGGATTCGATTTGCGCTCTGCGATCGGGCGAAGAGTGATACGGGCAGGAGGTCCATGGGCGGCATTTGGCAGGGGATATGTCGACCCCGAGTGCCGCTTTCCCATGCCGCTAGTTGTCCGCTATAAGGGACAAGTGAGATCGTTATATAGGTTTTCGATGTGCATTGCCAGGTTTTCGATCCTGGTCGGTGCATTGGTGGCCTGTGCCAAGGTCGGCCCCCCTTCGGGCGGAGCGGTAGACCGCAGTCCTCCGAAAATTCTTGCACACCAGCCACCAGAGGATGCCACGGGGGTTTCGTTGGAGGCTCCCGTGGAAATCGTTTTCAGTGAAGCTATGGAACGGGAGCGCACCGAGGGGGCCATCTTTATTACTCCCGATATCGGAGTGCGCTACCGCTGGCGGGGCGCGCGTCTGGTGCTGGTATTTTCTGCGGGTCTGCAGCCCGATCGAACCTACGTGGTCACGGTGGGGACGGGGGCGCGCGATTTGCGGCGCAATGCGCTGGAAAAGTCTTTTACCTTTGCCTTTGCCACCGGGGACGAGATCAACCAGGGGGGCATTGCCGGGCAGGTATTCAGCGACCACGAGTTGACTGCTACGGCCCACGTATGGGCATATGATCTGGACCATTTTGCCGGTGTGATCGGCAGCGATGAGCCAGCTTATCGCACCCAGAGCGGCGGCGATGGGAGTTACGAGTTTTCCCGGTTGGCGGCGGCAAACTACCGGCTTCTGGCCTTTGTAGACGGAAACGGGAACCAGATCTATGACGTGGGAGAGCGGCTAGCCCTACCCCCCGGGGACGTGCGGCTCGAGGAAGGGGCCCAGGCACGGGTCGGCGACCTGGCGCTTTTCCAGCCCCTGAGGACCGTCCCCCGCCTGCGGCGGGTGCAGGCCGTGCACCGGCGGCGCTTGTTGCTCGAATTCGTTGCCCCTACCGAAGCACGGCAGGTGGAAGTCGCCTTGAAGGGATTGGAGGTCGAGGGCTTATACGGGGTGCCACAAGAAGAGAACAAGGTCCATGTGCTTACGGCTCCGCAGGAGTCAGGGCATCCCTATTCTTTTGAGTTTTTGCAGGTTTTGGGTCAGGCCATCGAATGGAAGGAGCCGGTGCGCGGCAGTGGCCGGCAGGATAGGACGCCGCCGACCCTTGTCGACAAATTCCCCGATGGTCAGGACATGGTTGCGGGTGATACCCTGAAGCTAGTTTTCAGCGAGGCCATGCAAGCAGTGGATCCGGTAGATTTTTGGCTACAGAGCGATTCGACCCAGGCAATTGAAGGCCGTTGGCAATGGCAGAATAAAACCTCCCTGCAGTTCGTGCCGGAGCATCCGTACGAGCCCGGCAACTACCGCTTACAGGGACTTGGTGACTTGCTCCGCGATCTGGGCGGGCTGTCCCTGCAAGATTCGCTGGTGGGATTTGAGTTCGAGGTCTTGGCGGTGGACAGGTTGGCGAGTTTGCAGGGATATGTAGCCGGGGGGACAGAGACGATCTGGGTTGTGGCGCAGTCCCGGAAGCAGGCGCGGGTCCGGCGCGTCCGCGCGGATGCAAACGGATATTTTATTCTTGAAAGCTTGCTCCCCGGCGCCTACACGGTATTTGCCTTCGAGGATCAAAATGCCAACGGGTTACAGGACTACGGCAGTCTGGAGCCCTTTGAGCCGGCTGAGCCTTATAGTCGGTATTTAGAAACTGTAATTTTATCGGCCGGGGATAGGGCAGAGGGCATCGATCTGGAATTCCCATAAGAGGAGAATTTCTTTGTCTTCTAGGTGGTATCGCGTCCTGGAATTAATGTTGATTTTGATCGTGCTGGTTATTCTGGGCGGCGCCTATTTTTCCCGGATAACTCCGGAACAGCGCCGCCAAATCGAGCTGGAGGCCGGGCTTGAGCAAATTTATCAGTTTGAGCGAGGTTGCTTTTATTACTACGGGCAGTATCTCGATCCCACAGATGAATTGATGGGATTGAATTGGCCATGGATGAAAAGTTATAGTTGGGATGTGAGGATGCAGGGGGATCGTTTTTGGATTGCGGCTAGTGCGGATCTGGACGGAGATGGCGAGAAGGGGATCTGGGTCATAGACGAAAAGAGTCCGGTGGTGCACCAGTTGGTCGAAGACTAACCACAGCTGTGGCCGGGGGGATACGAGCCGATGAGCTGCAAGCGTTTTACCTGTCCCAGGGCCTCTTTCAGGGCGCTTGCGATATGCGGTTCGGCGGGGCTGCCGCTCAATTCCAGGTAGAAAGTATACTCCCAGGGGTGTCCCAGGCTTTTGCACGATTCGACTTTTAGTAGTTCGATCCGATGCCGGGTGAAGGTGGCCAGAACCTGTGGCAGCGAACGCGCATTATCCTCCAGCGCAAAGATCAGGGTAGTTTTGAGCTTTGCAACCGCGAATTCGCTCTCCTGGTGGGCGATGACCAGGAAGCGGGTGAAGTTGCGCGGATCAGTCTGGATATTTTCGGCCACCACGGCCATTTCGTAGTTTGTAGCAGCCTGCACCGATGCAATGGCGGCCTCCTCCTTATTGCCCCTTTTTTTTATTATTTTGACGGCGCCAGCGGTATCGTATACTTCTTCCTGTTCCACTTTTTCGAGGTTTTGCAGGTAGGTCTGGCACTGGGCCAGGGCCTGCACATGGGAGTAGACGCGCCGCAGATCCTGCAGACGGGTACCGGGATGGGCAATGAGACAGTGCTGGATGCGCAGTTGAATCTCACCGGCGATGGGCAGGGTGCGCGAGGCCAGAAGGTCCCAGACTGGATGGATGCTGCCGCCCAGCGAGTTGTCAACCGGAGCCATGCCGTATTGGGCGTTGCCCTGTTCCACTGCGGCAAACAGGTCCGAGAAACTGGCGCAGGGTTTAATTTGCACATCTGCGGAGAAAAACTCGTAGGCGGCCAGTTCGCTGTAGGCGCCTGGCTCCCCTTGAAAAGCGACCGTGGCGGGCGTCTTGGAGGACATTGTTATCAGACTGAGATTTCCATTGACATAGGGGGATGGGGATTGTAGTTGAGTAGTTTGAAGTCATCGTAGCGGAAATGGAAGATGTCCTGGCCGCGATTTTTAATGACCATGCGAGGCAGGGCGCGGGGTTGGCGCTGGAGTTGCTCTTGCAAAGGGGCGATATGGTTCTGGTAGATGTGAACATCGCCTCCGGTCCAGATGAACTCCCCGGGCTGCAGATCGCAGACCTGGGCCAACATCATGGTGAGGAGGCTGTAGCTTGCAATGTTGAAAGGTACGCCCAGGCCCACGTCGCAACTGCGTTGGTAGAGCTGGCAGCTGAGTCTTCCCGCGGCCACAAAAAACTGGAAGAGGCAGTGGCAGGGGGTCAGCGCCATCAGATCTAGTTCGCCAACATTCCAGGCATTGACTATCATACGGCGGCTCTCCGGGTCGTCTTTAAGCAGGTCGACCAGCTGCTGAATCTGGTCGATTTGGCGTCCATCGGGGGTGCTCCAGGCACGCCACTGCTTGCCGTAGATCGGTCCCAAATCGCCGTTTTCGTCCGCCCACTCATCCCATATGGTAACGCCTTTTTCCTGCAGGTAGGCGATATTGGTATCTCCCCTGAGAAACCACAGGAGTTCGCGGATAACGGATCGCATATGCAATTTTTTGGTAGTCAGGCAGGGAAAGCCATCGTTCAAATCAAAGCGCATCTGGTGACCGAATACGGCCACAGTGCCAGTGCCGGTACGGTCGTTTTTGGGCGTTCCTTCATTCAGGATGTGGCGCACCAAATCCAGGTACTGTCTCATCGGAATTTCACCCTTCAAAAGAGAGAATATGGGGTGCTCACAGTTGTCGAAGTCCAATTGTGTAAATAAAAAAGAACGGAATAAAAGTCACAAGTGGTATGAGGGTAATTTTTTTGACTTGCTAGACGATCGCACATCATTGCGAGGCGTTGATAAAATACTTCGTATTTCTATTTTTGAATCTTTAATTTAAGATAGGGCTCGGACTGGCAATTTACAATTGCAGTATGGGCTCACAGCAAAATGCGGACGCTTCGGGGAAGTTTTATTTTTCGGGGTTAGCCAAATGGTATTGCCGGGAAAAATTTACTCTGTCTCAATGGTGGATATTTTATCAAAACTTCGGGAAAGCCGTCTCGAGAAAAAAATTGCGGTGAGTGGATTTGAAGTTGAGAAAATCCCAACCTAAATCAGACTGGGATTCCCCAGATGCAGACGTGCATCTGTTTCACCTGCGCTAAACACAGAAATATTTTCAGGAGGGGGAAAACAGCGGCATTGGTGAGGTTGACAGGGGCGGGATGAGATCCTATTTTTCTGTTTTATCAGGATATGGCATACCTGCAGATGCAAGGCTTGCAGGAGATTGATTTAGATGAGGAAGATCGTCAAAGCCTTGGGCGGGTGAGTCGTTATGTCACTCATATCCGCATACTGCAGTCCAAGACCAAGTCAATTAGAGAGGTTACTAGCAACTCGGCCGAAGTCTTATCTCGATGGAAGAGATGGCAGAAAAAATATCTATCCCAGATGAAAGAGGGCGGAAATGGGTATGTTTATGAGATTGATGACGATGATCTCGTCTTTGGTATCCCTGAAAGAGATTCTGTAAGGATTTCAAGCTACAACACACTGAATGTTAATTGGAGAAATATAATTGATAGATGTGGGTCGAAGTTGAAAGGACCGGTTATGTCGGATCACAAATACACTATCTATAGCCTTCGCTCAACACGTGCTCAGGAGTTAATGGACATGGGTGTTGATGTGTATCTAGCTGCGACTCAGCTTGGTCATACAGTTGCAATGCTTGAGAAGGTTTATGCGCGACTTCC
>MDTE01199833.1_pt1 | contig 20434 bp, 20 predicted proteins | sample 811231 | NCBI WGS metagenome assembly MDTE01 (sample SAMN05326651, study PRJNA326480) | marine metagenome | isolation source: seawater | place: Indian Ocean: Red Sea | collected 2010
TCATTTTAAATACTCTCTTTTCTTAGAAAGTTTAAATCTTCTATAAACAAGGATTAAAACTAATAATAAAAATACTGAACCAATTCTAAACTCTGTACCTAAGATATAATCAGCAAATTCTTCAAAAACTCCTAGTCCCATTCCTGACATGGCAACACCAGGTAAATTTCCAAGACCAGCAACAATTACAATCATAAAAGATCTTATTGTGTAAGGTAGTCCCATGTAAGGATGTATTGTAAAAGTAATTGAAATTAGTGCTCCTGCTACACCACATAAAGCAGCATTTATACCAAAAGTTGCAGCATAAACTTTTTCAGTATCAACACCTAAAATCTTTGCAGCTCTCGCGTTTTGAGCGGTTGCTCTTATTGCGCGGCCAAGTTTTGATTTTTTCATGTAAATCACTAAACAAATAGCAAAAACGATACTTACTACTGCGGAAAATATTTTGGAATTTGGTAAAACTACATTGTTATCAAATAGAAAAGTAGTTCCATAGCCTGAGTTAGCTAAAACAACATCTGCGCCAAATGCAAAATTCATTAATTGCATAAAAAGAATACTAATTCCAAAAGTTGCAAGAATTGAAATAAATAAATCTCTATCAACTACTTTATTAATTACTAATTTGTAAATTCCGACACCAACAAAATACATTATAAAAGGTGATACAATTACGCCCCATGCAGGATGAATGCCATAAAGATACATAAAGTAAGCAATGTACCCTCCAAGAATAACCAAATCACCTTGGGCAATATTTATGATATTCATTACTCCCCATTGCAAAGCCATGCCGTAAGCAATCAAAGCAAACAATACACCCAAAAGAATTCCGTCTAAGCAAGCTTGAACGGTAATCATCGGATATTGGAAAACCATGAAATCCATAAATAGCCTCTAAAAAAAATACCCCCTAAAATTTAGGGGGTATTTATAGATTTTGTTTTATCTTTCAGACCACTTAGGAATTGGATGTATCAACTTAGCTGATGCCCACTTAAGAGGAGCTACAACTTTATTTTCACATTTTCCTGCGCCATCACACATAACTTGGAAAAGCACCATAGGCTTATCAACATTTTGACCACCTGGAGCAAATTTAATATTTCCATAGAATGTTTGCATGTTGGTTGCAGCGAGAGCATCTCTTACTTTCTTTTGATCGAAAGAATTAGCTCTCTCAAATGCATCCTTAAACACTAACAATGCAGCAGAAGACTCAGCTGATTGATATGGCGGATCATATCCAAATTCTTTTTGGAAATCTGCCGCATAAGTCATACCATCTTTAAAGAAATTATCTTTATAAGTTAAAGATTTATGCCATTGAGATGCACAAAGCGCATACTGAGAATTTTTACCATGCTGTTTTGATAGTTTTGCAGCATCACAATGTGTCATTGCCAACATAGGAACATCAACCTTCATTTCTGCTATTTGTCTAATAGCCGTCAATGCACCTTTCGTGTGACCAGATACAACAAGTACATCTGGCTTCATTTGTTTAACTTTAACTAAAGTAGCAGCCATATCATTAAGCTCTTTTGGAAGCTTATCATCAATTATAATTTCAGATCCAGTTTCTTTAGCTGCATCTAAAATACCTAATCTAACGTCCTGAGAGAATGCATCTTGTTCAAAAGCTTGTGCAATTCTCACACCTTTTCCTCCATTTAACTCAACAGCTGTTTTAATAGCTACATCAAGATATAAGTTAGCTGGCGCTAATACTGCAAATAGATATTTATAACCTTTGGTAAATAAAGATCTAGAAGCACCATTTGCTTCAACCATTGGAACACCATATTTTTCCGTAACAGGAGCAATAGCTTTAGTTAAACCTGAACTATAAGGTCCAAGCATAAATTCAACTCCGTCTTGAGAGATTAGTCTTTCTGCTAATTGGGCTGCTCTTTTTGGGTTTGACTCATCATCGTAATAAATGATTTCAAACTTGTAAGTTTTTCCACCAACTTTTACTCCGCCCATGCTGTTAATTCTGTCAACAGCCATATTATAACCGTTTTGAGTATGAACACCATTCGATGAATATTTTCCAGTTAATGAAATAGCAGCACCCAACACAATCTTATCACCAACTACTTTTGCAAATGAAACAACAGAAGTTGAAAGTAAAATTGCTACTGCAGAAATAAAACTCAATATTATTTTATTTATTTTCATTTTATTTCCTCTTTAATTTATTAATTATTAAGTGATTAAATAAAGAAATTATAATTTATGCAAGTGCAATAGATAAAATTCTCTAAATCAATATTGTTGAGTTACAACAATAATTACAGCAATTAATACTAAAACACTCGCAGAAATTGTATTAATTGTTTTTGGATTTGCACTTATCCATCTTATTAATTTTTGTGCAAGTAATGCATATCCTACTAAAGATAAGAAATCTAAAACAATATAAGTTGTAATTAAAATAATAAATTGAACTAAATAATTAGAATTAAAATCAATAAATTGAGGAAAAATAAAAGGAAAAAACATCCAGGCTTTAGGACTTGTTCCTGCAACTAAAAAACCATCCTTAAAAAAAGATAAGTTACTTTTTTTTATAACTCTTTCATTAGAAATATCTTTTGAACGAAATTTATAAATATCGTAAGCCAAGTACAATATATAAATTATGCCTGTCCATTTAAATAAATTTAAAATTATTAAATTGTCTGAAAAAAAAGATCCTATAACAAATATTACTAAATTTGCTTGAATCAAATTTGCTGTCACATCACCTAATGCAAACAAAATACACTTACTTACTCCATAATTCATTGAGTAAGAAATAATGACTATTCTAGGAGTTCCTGGAGTTATAAATAAAAAAAAGATTATTTGTAAATAAAGTACAAAATCCAAAGGAAACATAAAAAAAGATAGCCCTTAAAAACCGGGAGCTAAAGATGGTTAAGAAGGGCTATCCAAACAATCATATCAGAAGGTAAAAAAAATGCATTAAATTTTTTTTTCAAATATAAAGGATTTATGAAAAAAAAGGTCACACCCAATTGCCAGAGTCAAAAATCCAGAACCAAACTTAAAAGACCCTGATTGAATCTTATGGGCTGCATGGGCGAATAGGATCACTTTTGAAGAAATCAAAAAAATATTAAACATCGAAAAAAATTTGAATACTTTAGAAAATAAATTACTAGTAAATTAAAAAAAGTTGATTATCTTTAATCATATGAAAAATATTACAATTTATACAGGTCCTTTTTGTAATTATTGTGATGCAGCAAAAAGATTATTAACTAGAAACAATGCACCTTATAAAGAAATTAATATTGCAAAAGTAGACGGTGCAATGGATGAAATGATTAAGAAAGCTAACGGAAAAAAAACAATACCTCAAATATTTTTCGACGACCTGCACATAGGTGGTTATAATGAAGTCAGAGCTTTAGAAAAAGAGAATAAGCTTCAGAATCTTTTAAAATAATTATTTCTTTGGTTTAAAAACTAAACAAATACCATTATTGCAATACCTTTTGCCACTTGGTTGAGGACCATCATCAAAAATATGACCATGATGTGCATTACAGTTTTTGCAATGATACTCTGTTCTCTCATAACCTAACAAATGATCAGTTTTAGTTTCAAAAACACCTGGTAAAGATTCGTAAAATGAAGGCCAGCCTGATCCACTTTCATATTTTGATTTAGAATCAAATAATTTTACTTCACAACTTGCACAATAATAGCTTCCTTCACGCTTTTCATTATTTAATTTACTTGTACCAGGAGGTTCTGTTCCATCTTCAAACATAACTAATTTTTGTTCTGCTGTAAGATTTGGATTATTTTTATTCATTTAATTATAATAATTTAGCACATGATTAGTGGAAAATTGACTTTAATTAATAACTTTTTAACAAAATAATTTTTAAATTATTAAACAGTAAATCTAAACTTACTCTAAAACTCGAATAGGCTTTCCATTAACACAAGCCTCTAATCCTTCAATCATTTGATTATAAAAAATACTATAATTTTCCTCAGTTACGTAACCAATATGAGGAGTTAATAACGCGTTGGGTAAAAATCTTAGTTTATTATTTTCTGGCAAAGGCTCTTTTTCATAAACATCTATCCCAGCTCCAGCAATTACATTGGTTGATAATGCTATAATTAAATCATCCTCGTTAACTATCGATCCTCTAGAGGTATTAATTAAAAAAGCAGTTTTTTTCATATCATCTAATTCTTTCAACGTGATACAATCCTTATATCTTTCACCTCCTTGAACATGAATTGAAATCACATCAGAATTCTTTATTAAATCCTCTTTGCTACATGGCAAAACGTCCAATTTTTTACAATTATCTAAATTTAAATTTTCACTCCATGCTATTACTTGCATTCCAAACGCTTTGCCAATTTTTGCTACTTGGGAACCTACTCTCCCCAAACCTATCAAGCCTAATATCTTACCTTTTAACTCTATGCCAATACTAGTTTGCCAATAACCTTGATACATATTATCAATTTCTTCTTTTAAATTTCTAGCTAACCCTAATATTAAAGCCCAAGTTAATTCTGGAGTTGGATGAATATTAATTTCAGTTCCACAAACTATAATTTTTCTTTTTTTTGCAGCATCTAAATCGATTGCCTTATTACGAGAACCACTAGTAATAATAAATTTTAGTTTAGTTAAATTTTCAATTAAATTTTTAGTCATAGGAGTTCTCTCTCTCATAATTAATAAAGCCTCAAAGTCTGCTAATTGATCTAAAGCATCGGCTTCATCTGTAAATGGTTCACTAAAAATTTTAAATTCATATTTTCCAGATAGTTTTTCTAAATCAACAAACTGTTGAGACACATTTTGATAATCATCTAATATAGCAACTTTAAACATTTTTAATTTCCTTATTTGACAAAAATAAACCTAATACAATTAAAGTTGCTCCAAGAAAATGATAAAAATTAAATTGTTCATTAAAAAAAATTATTGCCATTATTGTGCTAAATAAAGGAATAAGGGACAAAAATATCCCTGCTCTGTTTGCGCCGATAATAGAAACAGCGCCAGCCCAGCAATAATATGAGCCTATACTTGGAAACAATGCTAAAAAAATTAGAATATAAAAAAGATCAATATCAATTTTTATTAATTTCCCCTGATAAAATTCATATAGAAACTGAGGTAAAACGGAAATTAATCCAAAAGTACATATAACATGAACTAGAGTAAGAAGTGGTAATGTGAATTTTTTTTTCTTTAAAAGAGTTGAATAAATACCCCAGGTAATAACACCTCCTATCATTATAATATCACCTTTGTTAAAATTTAATGAAAGCAAAATCTCAATATCAAGTTTTGTAATGATTGATAAAATTCCTAACACTGAAATGACAAGTCCTAAAATTTGAAATTTATTGGTTTTTTCAACATTAAATAAAAAACACAATAAAATTATTACTGCTGGAATTGCTGTATTGAAAAGTGTTGCATTAATTACTTGTGTATGAATTAAAGATAAATAAGTAAAAGAGTTAAATAAACCAACACTAGTGAAACCTAAAAAAAATAACAAAGGTAAATTATTTAAAATTATATCTTTATATTTTATTATCTCTTTATAAGTAAAAGGCAGTAATATAACCCACACAAGCAACCATCTATAAAATACTAACGACAAAGGAGGAATATTTGTTAAAAAAGCAAATTTTCCTACAATAAAATTTCCTGCCCAAAATAATGTGGCACATACTAACATTATGTATGCCTTACTATTTTGCATAAATTAGCTAAATCTTATTGAGCTATAAGGTTGTAAATTTAAGTTAGTGTTTTCTTTAGCTATCATTCCAGAAACAATCTTTCCAGATATTGGTCCTAATGTCCATCCTAAATGATGATGTCCAAAACAATAAAATACATTTTTGTGATTCTTAGACTGACCCATTACAGGTAAAAAATCAGGTAGTGTTGGTCTAAAACCTAACCATTCATCCTCATGATCTGGTAAATCTCCAAGCATATATTTTGCATTATTAATTAAATTTTTAATTCTTGATTTTGATAATGGATTATCCAATCCACCAAATTCAACTGTACCAACAACTCTCAATCCCTGTTCCATTGGAGTTATCCCAAAACCTCTATTTGAAAAGATAACTGGTCTTGATAAAAGATGATCACAATTTTTAAAATGGACGTGATAACCTCTTTCTGTATCAAGTGGTATTCTTTCACCTAAATTATCAGTTAATCTTTTTGAAAAAGCCCCACAAGCAATTACAACTTTATCAAAATTATATTTTTCTACGTCAGACTTAATTATTGGTTTTTCAGTATCAAATTGAATGTCGTTAATATTTTTTTTTTCAAATTTTCCGCCTTTTTTTAAAAAAAGTTCAAAAAATTTTAATAAAATTTTTTTTGGATTTCTGGCATGTCTAGCATATGGATAAAAAACACCAGCATGATAAAAAGGTTTAATGTGAGGTTCTAAATCATGAATTTCAGATTTATTTACTAATTGTTGTTTTACTCCTAATTCATTTCTTACATTAATTTCTAATTCTCTACTTTTCAAATCTTTGTCATTCCAAATATAAAGGATACCCTTGTTTTCAACTAAACCATCTAAATTAATTTCCTCAAACAATTCATCGTAAGCTGGTAAAGCTAAATCTAAAATTTGATGCATATTTCTTGCGGTATGCATCATTTTATTTTTTGAAGTGTTTGCAATGAATTTTAAAAACCAAGGTATCATTCTTGGTACATAATTCCATTTTAGTGCCAATGGTCCAGTTGAACTCAAAAGCATAGCCGGAACATCCGCTAAAACGTCTGTCCTATTTAATGATAAAGATGCATATGGAGAAAAATGTCCTGCATTTCCATATGATGCGGCCGGACTACCAGGATCATCTCTATCAAAAATAGTTACTTGAAAACCTTTTTTTTGAAGAAATAATGCATTTGAAATTCCCTGAATTCCTGCACCAATAATACCAATTTTTAAATTTTTGGTCATAAAACTATATACAATTAAACTTTAAAATAATTTAGCGACAAATTATACTTAAGCTATTGATTGCTTACTATGAATTCTAGCACTCATAACAATACCAAAACCTATCATAGTTGCCAACATTGAAGAGCCTCCATAAGACATAATAGGTAAAGGTGATCCAACTATAGGTAGCAAGCCAAGAACCATACTCATGTTAATGATAATATAAACAAATAAAGAGGTTCCAAAGCTATAGCAAAATAATTTTGCAAAATAACTTCTTGATATTATTCCTATCTTAATCACTCGATAGATTATTACTGCATATAATAACAAAAGTAAGACTGACCCCAAAAAACCAAATTCTTCAGAAAATAGAGTAAAAATAAAATCTGTATGCTTTTCAGGCAAAAATTCTAAATAACTTTGAGTTCCTTGTAAAAAACCTTTTCCAAATAAACCCCCAGAACCCACTGCAATTTTTGATTGAATAATTTGGTATCCTGCACCAAGTGGATCTCTATCAGGATTTAAAAAAGTTAATACTCTCAATTTCTGATAAGGTTTTAAAAAAGATAAAACAAAAGGAAACGATATTAAAGATATTAAAAATGAATAAAAAAAGTATTTTTGATTCAAGCCCGCGAACCATAAAACTAAAATACCGCTTATAGAGATTAATATAGATGTTCCTAAATCAGGTTGAATAATCACTAAACTCATTGGCAAAAAGATTATTATTGTTGATATCATTACTGAATAAAATGAATTTACATTCTCAAGACGTTTTCTATGAAAATATTTTGCTAAGCACAAAATAATAAAGATTTTCATAAGTTCTGATGGTTGAATATTGATAAAATATAAATCAATCCACCTTTGAGACCCTGATGCAGTTACACCAAAGTTAATAGTCCAGATGAGCATGAAAATTACTATTATGTAAAAGATATAACTTAATGAAAACCAAAATTTAATGTTAAAAAAAGAAATAAATATCATCAATAAAGTAAAAATTATAAATTTGAAAAAATGACTTTTGGTATGAAAAAGTATTTGACCTCCATCAGTTGAATACATTGTGACAAAACTAATGAAACCAAGCAATAGAATACTCATTAATAAAATAAAATCTATTTCTCTTATTTTTTGAAATAAGCTATTTTTTTTGTTTATTCTGTTATGTAAATACATCTATATATTCAAATATTTGTTACTTTCAAAATTTTTTCTTATTTCATGACGATCAATAATTTTTTTAAATAATTTTTTTGCTAAAGGAGCAGCTACTGCACTACCTGATCCACCATGTTCAATTAGAATACTAATTGCGTACCTGGGGTTTTTATATGGTCCAAATGCTATATATAAAGCATGATCTCTTTCCTCATAAGGAATTTCTGAAGTTTCAAGATCTAATTCACGATCTTGTTCAGTAATTCTTTTAACCTGTGCTGTTCCAGTTTTGCCTGCAAATTGATATTTTGGATCATCTATACGAGATTTGTATGAAGTTCCTCGTACTTCATTTGTCGAACTAAACATTGCATCTTGTACAATTTTTACATTATTTTTTTGATTGACTAACGATATAAATTTATCATCCTCATTGTTACTGCTATCCACAATAATTTTTGGATAGATTTTATGTCCACCGTTTGCAATTTGTGCCGTCATTAAACAAAGTTGTATTGGAGTGGTTTGAATATAGCCTTGACCAATTCCAGTTATAATCGTCTCACCTAACAACCAATTTCTTCCAAGTGCATTTTTTTTCCAGAATGTGCTTGGAACTAGACCTTCTTTTTCATTACTAAACAAATTACCAAAAACTTTTTTACCTAAGCCAAATTTTTTTAATGTTTCACTTAATTTATCTACACCAAGTTTTCTAGCAACTTCATAAAAATATGTATCACAAGATTGCTTCATTGCTTCTCTTAGATCCACAAATCCATGACCTTCTTTTTTCCAGCAATGATAAGTTTGACCATATAATTCTAATGGATTTTTATGTCCTTTACACTGAACTTTAAAATTAGTGCTAACAATTTTATTTTCTAATGCTGATAAAGCTACGATTGGTTTAATTGTTGAGCCTGGTGAATAATTTCCAATAATCGATTTATTTACTAATGGTTTCATGGGATTATTTTGAATTAATTGCCAATTTTCCCCACTTATACCAAATACAAATTGATTAGGATCAAAAGAAGGCGATGAATGCATTGCAATTATGTGGCCTGTGAAAATATCCATTACACATATTGATCCAGCTTTTTCTGCCAACAATTCATTAACTAGTCTTTGTACCTCAGTATCGACAGTCAATTTTATTGTTTTGCCTTGATCACCTTTTTGAAAAGCTAATTGACTTATTCTTCTTCCATACGCATTTACTTCATAACGCTCAATAGAATTATTTCCAATTAAATCATTCTCAAAGGTTTTTTCTAAACCTATTTTTCCAACTTTTAAACCTTGAACAAACCTTTCTTTTATATTTTCATTCAATAAAATATCTTGTTCATTGGCCTGACTTACATATCCTAGTAAATGAGTATAATATTCTCCATATGGATAATTTCTAGAAATAGAAATTACAGGTTTTACTCCATTTAAATCATATAAATTATTGTTAATTTTGGAAAAATTTTCCCATGTTAAATTATTTGCAACAATTAATGTTTCCCAAGATTTGATTTCTTTCTTTTTTTTTAAAATTCTTTGAAATTGTTTATCAGATAAATCTAAAATATTTTTTATTCTATTTATTGTATATCTAAAATTTTCTACCTCCTCAGGAATTAAATGAAGCTGATAAGCTTCAAAATTTCCAGCAATAGTATTTCCAAAATAATCTTCAAATTTTCCCCTTACCGGAGGTAATTTCCATTCTCTAATTCTATTTTTGTCAGAGAGAGTTAAATATTTTTTATTTTCTTTAACTTGTAAAAAAAATAATCTTGAAACTATTCCTCCTAAGATTATTATTTTAGCAGTTGCTAAAATAAACATTCTTCTGTTAATAGAATTTAATTTTAATACGTTATCACTTTGGTTGATCATTTATTCCTTTTAAATATTTATTAAAAAAATATGTGATTGGTACATATAGCAAAAAGGTAAAAAAGTTATTAACAATATAAAACATTAGATCCAATTCAAAAGAAAAGAAAAAAAATAATACTAAATAATTGATAGAATTTATTAAACTAATAACAAATAGAAAATAAAACCAGTCTTTAATCAAATTTGGTCTTATTGTAATATTTCTTAAGTAAGATGCAAATAAGCAAACGAGCATATATGAAAAAGAGCTTATACCTAAAGGTAAACCAATAACTGTATCATTTATTAAACCAGAAATAAAAACGAGCAAGAAATCAAATCTACCATATTCTTTAAGAGCAAAATAAAATATTAATAAAAACGGAAAATTAAAAGAAAAGTATTCAATTTTAATGTAATTTAAATCAAATTCATTTAGAACTGAAAGATAAAGTATCAGAATTGGTAACCATGTGTAAAGTTTATATAACCAATTATTTCTTTTGAGGTTAATCATCTAATTTTTTCCTTTTTTCAAAATACATTCTTTATATTCAGGAGAACTTATTTTATAACCTTGTTTAAATCCTCTATTCTGACATTTGTAGCTGTAAAGCAAATTTAATCTTAAAAATTCTAATTCTTTTTGATCTAATTTATTTTGTTTTATTTCATCATTTTGTTTTTTTATAATTTGTTTAAGATTATTATTTTCTGAATTCAAATCTTTCGTTTTAGAGAGTAAATTTTTATTTTCCTCAATAAATTTTTTATTTGTCTCATCCAAAATTTGAATTTCATCATTTAATAATTTCAACTTAATTATATCTAAATTGTCCTCTGAATTATCTTCATTCTCAACTGAGGTATTCACTTCGGTTATTAATTTATCTTGGTTAATCATTTTTTTTTTTATTTCAGCAAAAACATATTTAAGTTGACTAAAATCACTGTAAAAATTTAATTTCACTTTTCCATTAATAATTTTTATTCTCCCAACAGGCGCACCACTTCTAAAAAGATCACCAGTTCCTGATGTATATCCAATGCTTTTATCCTGAATAGCTTCAAGTAAATTGTCCTTTATGTATTTGATCTCGCCTGAATTTTCTCCATCACCTGTCACAATTGCCTGAATATTTCCAGGTGTAATTGAAATCGGAACACTTGAATTAAGATCTGATAATAATAAAACTCTTGAAGTTTTAAAGTTTGTCTCAATAACTCTTCCTATAAGATAACTTTTATCAAAGATATTTGTTCCAATTTTTAAGCCATCTTGGCTTCCTTTATTAATAATGATAGTTTTTAAAAATGGACTATTATGATCAACAATTACTTTCGCTAAAACTTTATTTGTTGTAAATGTGAAATCTTCAATTAAATTTTTCAATTCTTTATTTTCGCTAATAATGATTTCATTTAATACTTCCTTTGATTTTAAATTTTTTATTTCTGTTTCGTTTAATTTGTATTGTCTATAAAAACTTGAATATTCAACAATTTTTTCATAAGAGTTGAGCACAAAATTTTCAGGTACTGAAATAATAAATGAAGACCTATAAACAATTTCATTAATTATACTTCTTAAATTGTTTACAATTTTAAAATTAAAGTTTGATAAAAAAATTATTGAAATAGAAATAAACAAAAGTGTTAATAATGAAAATTTCTGTTTTGTTTCTTTTTTTAAAAAAGCAGATCTGATTGCTATTATAAAATCATCTCTACTTGAGGCCATTACTTTTAATACTCAGTAAGCATAGTAGAGAATGTTTGTTCTTGATCCAACGCCTTTCCAGTGCCAATAGCAACACATGATAATGGGTCCTCAGCAATATGAACGGGTAGACCAGTCTCTTTAGAAAATCTTTTATCAATATTTTTTAATAACGCTCCACCTCCAGTCAATGTTAAGCCCATATCAACTAGGTCGGCAGATAATTCTGGTGGTGTTGCTTCTAATGCATCCTTAATCCCATTTACCATTTCTTTCAAGATATCATTTAACGCTTCAGCTGTGTCTTCCTCAGTAATATTTACCTCTTTAGGTGTGCCTGATCTTAAGTCTCGGCCTTTTACAGGATATGTATTATCATTAGTTGGGATTGCAGTACCGATCTCTTTTTTAATTTTTTCAGCAGTGCTATCTCCTATCATTAAATTATATTCTTTTCTCATATAATTAACCATGGCTGAATCCATAGCATCACCTGCTACTCTTAAAGATTTTGAATAAACTAAACCTCCAAGAGACATAACTGCTATTTCACTTGTACCACCTCCAATGTCAACAACCATAGAACCTGTTGCTTCAGAAATTGGCAACCCTGCACCGATTGCAGCTGCTATAGGCTCTTCAATTAATTGGACACGTCTAGCTCCTGCTGCTAATGCACTATCTTGTATTGCTTTCCTTTCAACTGGAGTTGAACCAGTCGGAACACAAATCAAAATTCTTGGATTCGCAAATGAGCTTCCTTTATGAACTTTTTTGATAAAATGTTTAATCATTTCCTCAGTAACAATAAAATCTGCGATAACTCCATCTCTTAGAGGTCTAATAGCGCTTATGTTCCCTGGAGTTCTACCAAGCATTGTTTTTGCTTCATCACCAACCGCTAAAACTTGTTTTTTTCCACTTTGATCAACAATTGCTACAACAGATGGTTCATTTAGTACTACTCCTTGTCCTTTAACAACAACAAGCGTGTTTGCTGTTCCAAGATCAATAGCCATATCTTGGCTCCAAATTTTTTTTACTCTATCAAATATTCCCATATTATATTCCTCTTACTTTCTGATTTTCTTGCTCCATTGGAGCCGTTTTATCTCGTTTAATAATCATTTTATTTAAGGCACCTATATATGCATTTGCAGATGCAACTAATGTATCAGTATCTGCAGCTTGTCCTACTGTAGTTTTACCATTTTCCTCAATTCGAACACTTACTGTCGCTTGAGCATCAGTTCCTTCTGTAACTGCATGAACTTGATACAATTGTAAATTTACTTCATGCGGATATAAATTTTTAATACACTTGAATATAGCATCTACAGGACCATCACCTGTCTCTGATGCTGATTTGATTTGTCCATTTACATCCAAAGTCATTTCTGCCTTTTGTGGCTCACCTGTTCCAGCGAAGACTTTCAAGGATTTTAAAGAAATAGTGTTGGCTTTATTATCGACAACTAAACTGTCATCTACTATAGCAATCATATCCTCATCATAGATATGTTTTTTTTTATCAGCCAAAATTTTAAATTTTCCAAATGCATTTTCAATTATATCATCGGTTAAATCTGCATAACCAAGACTTATCAATTTATCTTTAAACGCATGTCTCCCCGAATGTTTGCCCATCACAAGTGAAGTTTGTTTTACTCCAACGCTCTCTGGCGTCATTATCTCATAAGTATTTCTATTTTTTAACATTCCATCCTGATGTATTCCTGACTCGTGTGCAAATGCATTTTTTCCTACGACTGCCTTATTAAATTGAACTGGAAATCCTGTAACATTTGAAACTAATTTAGAAGCTTTACTCAAAAGTGATGTATTAATTCCAGTTTCATAAGGCATTAAATCATTTCTAGTTCTAATTGCCATCACAACTTCCTCTAAAGCTGCATTTCCCGCTCTTTCTCCAATACCATTAATAGTACACTCTATTTGTCTTGCTCCGGCTTGAACACCAGCTAAAGAATTTGCCACTGCTAAACCCAAATCATTATGACAGTGTGTAGATAAAATAGCTTTGTCTATGTTGGGAACTTTATTCAATAATGTATCTATAATTTTAGTAAATTCTGATGGAACAGTATAGCCAACTGTATCAGGAATATTGATTGTTTTCGCACCCGATTTGATTGCAAGTTCAACAGTTTTACACATATAATCCATATCTGTTCTAGTTCCATCTTCACACGACCACTCTACATCATCAGTTAGGTTTCTTGCATAAGTTACATGTTCTTTAATGGATTCATAAACTTCTTCAGGAGTTTTATTAAGTTTATGCTTCATATGAAGTGGACTTGTGGAAATAAAAGTATGAATTCTAAACCTTTTAGCGTGTTTTAAAGCTTCATAACATCTATCAATATCTGTTTTTGAATGTCTTGCCAAACCACAGGGAATTGATTTTTTTAAAACTTTGCTAATAGCTGTTACAGCTTCAAAATCTCCAGGTGAAGCAATTGGAAACCCCGCCTCAATAATATCAATTCCAAGTTCATCAAAAACTCTAGCTATTTGAATCTTTTCTTCAAGACTCATAGATGCGCCTGGTGATTGTTCACCATCACGCATTGTAGTATCAAATATAAAAACTCTATCTTTATTAGCCATAATTTTAAATTTTAAGAAAATGAATAATACAATCTATAATAGATTTTGCAAAATAATTGTAAAAAAATACCTTTTTTTTATCCCTTATCGCTGTCAACTAACTTCTTTTTGCCGATCCAAGGCATCATAGCTCTAAGTTTTGTACCAACTGTTTCAATTGAGTGTTTTGCAAGTTCCTCTCTGGTCTTTAAGAAATTTTGTTGTCCATTTTTGCATTCGTCCATCCATTGTTTTGTAAACTTTCCAGATTGGATATCCTCTAATACTTCTTTCATCCTTTTTTTAGTTTCTTCTTTATTAATAATTTTAGGCCCAGAAACATACTCACCATACTCTGCTGTATTTGAAATCGAATAGTTCATATTAGCAATTCCACCTTCGTAAATTAAATCCACAATCAATTTTACTTCATGTAAACATTCAAAATATGCCATTTCAGGCTCATAACCTGCTTCTACTAAAGTTTCATAGCCATTTTTAATAAGTTCAACAAGACCTCCACAAAGAACTGTTTGCTCACCAAATAAATCTGTTTCACATTCATCTTTAAAGGTAGTTTCGATTATTCCTGATCTTCCCCCTCCAATAGCAGATGCATAAGATAATGCTAAATCTCTTGCCCTTCCTGTACCATCTTGATGAACAGCCATTAAACAAGGAACACCTCCTCCTTTTTCAAATTCACTTCTAACAAGATGTCCTGGTCCTTTGGGAGCAACCATAAAAACGTCCAGATCTTTTCTAGCTTTAATTAAATTATAATGAATATTCAATCCATGAGCAAATGCTAAGCTTGTTCCTTCTTTGATTCTTTGTTCAATATGATTTTTATATATAGTTGCCTGAAGTTCATCAGGTGTCAAAATCATACAAACGTCAGCCCATTCAGCTGCATCTGATAAATTCATAACTTTTAATCCCTTTGATTCTGCTTTTGATTTACTTTGAGAACCATCTCTTAGTGCAACTACTACATCTTTAACACCACTATCTTTCAAATTTAAAGCATGAGCATGACCTTGACTACCATATCCAAAAATTGCAATTTTTTTTTCTTTTATTAAATTTACATCAGCATCTTTTTCATAAAACATTTTCATCTTTTTCTCCTATATTAAATTAATTAAATACATCTGCTCCCCTTGTCATTGCAATAGCTCCTGTTCTAGAAGTGCTTATTAGACCAAATGGTTTTAATTTTGAATTCATCTTGTCTATCTCTCTTCTTAAAGCTGTAATTTGTATAACAATAGATTTTTTTGTTTTATCTATTATTACTGGATTAAATTTATTACAAGCCTTTAAGCATTTATCTATTTTATTTTTTGGCGCAACTACTTTTAATAGAGCCATTTCTTTGAAAATTACATTTTTGTCCTCTCTTTTAAAGTTCGCTACTTTATGAACTGGGACAAGTTTTTTTAATTGTAACTTTATTTGATCAATTACTTGTGGAGTTCCGGTAGTAACTATTGTTATTCTTGAAATATTTTTTTTGGCATCAACTTCTGCTACTGCTAAAGACTCAATATTATAACCTCTCCCTGAAAACAAACCAACGACTCTTGCTAAGACTCCAGACTCATTATCTACCCAAACTACAAAAATATGAGTATCCAGTTTACCTTTTTTTGTTGGTACACTATAGGCTGATTTTGATTTTACCATTAAACTAAAGACTTTCCTTTTCCTGAAATCTTATTTTCTTTTTGATCATTGGGTCCAAGAATCATTTGATTATGCGGTTTCCCTGAAGGTATCATTGGAAAACAATTTTCATTTGGATCAACTTGGCAATCAAATATCACTGGTCCGTTATGACTAATCATTTCTCTAATTTTTTCATCTAATTCTTTTGGATTACTTGCTTTAATTCCTTTGCATCCATAAGCTTCTGCTAATTTCACAAAATCTGGTAATGCTTCAGAATAACTTTCTGAATAATTTTTTTCATGAAGAAGTTCCTGCCATTGTCGCACCATTCCCATATATTGGTTATTTAATACAAAAATTTTAATTGGTAAATTATATTGGACCGCTGTAGACATTTCTTGCATAGTCATCAAAACTGAGGCCTCCCCTGCAATGTCAATAACAAGTTTATCTGGATGTGCAATTTGAACTCCTACAGCTGCGGGCAGACCGTAACCCATTGTTCCAAGACCTCCAGATGTCATCCATCTATTTGGTTTATTAAATTTATAATGTTGAGCGGCCCACATCTGATGCTGACCTACTTCAGTTGTAACAAAAGTATCTTCATTTTTAGTTAATTCGTATAATCTTTTAACTGCATGTTGAGGTTTAATTGTTTTATCGCTATTGATAAATCCAAGTGAATTTTTTGTTCTCCATTTTTGGATTTGTTCCCACCATTTTGATATTTTTTGCCTGTTAGAAGTTTTTAAACCATTTTGTTTTTTATTTATTCTTTTAATAGTTGCCTTAAGAACTTCATTAACATCCCCCACAATAGCTAAATCAACTTTAATAATTTTATTTATTGATGATGGATCAATATCAATATGAACTTTTTTAGATTTTGGAGAAAACTCGTCTATCTTACCTGTGATCCTATCGTCAAACCTAGCTCCAATATTGATTAATAAATCACAATCATGCATAGCATTATTCGCCTCGTATGTACCGTGCATTCCTAACATTCCAATAAATTGACTATCCTCTCCGGGAAATGCTCCTAATCCTTGCAATGTAGATGTAATTGGGAAACCGATTAATCTAACGAATTCTCTTAATGAGTCACTCGCCTTCGGACCGGAATTTATAACTCCTCCACCAGTATAAATCACGGGTTTCTTTGCTTTTGAAATTAAATTAATTAGTTCATCTACTTCACTTTGAGTAAACTTATTATGAATGCTGCCATTTAATTTTTTTTCTTTCTTAGGTTTAGAATATATAGTTTTCGCAAATTGAACATCTTTAGGGATATCAATTAAAACTGGACCTGGTCTTCCTGTTGTTGCAACATTAAATGCTTCATGAATAATATTTGACAGATCTTTTACATCTTTAACTAACCAGTTATGTTTTGTACAAGGTCTGGTGATACCAGTTGTATCACATTCTTGAAATGCATCTGTACCAATTAAGTGAGTTGGAACTTGACCAGAAATACATACTAAAGGAACTGAGTCCATGTATGCATCCGTAAGCGCTGTTACGACATTAGTTGCACCAGGACCTGAGGTCACTAAAACTACTCCTGGTTTTCCTGATGATCTTGCATAACCTTCCGCAGCGTGACCAGCACCTTGTTCATGCCGCACAAGGATATGTTTTACAGTTTCATGATTCTTTAGCTCATCATATATTGGTAAAACTGCACCACCTGGATATCCAAAAATATATTCCACATCTTGATCTTCAAGACATTTAAATACTATTTCTGCTCCTGTTAATAATTTTGGCATTTCCCAATCTAGCTGAAGTTGTACTGATTGGTCAAGTTTAACTAGAGAATTTTCAAATTTTTTTTAAAAAACTTTTTAGTCTATTTTGATTTATTTTTTTCCAATCTGACATATGTCCCCTAGACCAAGTCACTTGTCTCTTAGCATATTGTCTTGTCTTTATTGATATTTTATCTGCTATTTCCTCTTTAATAGCTAATTTGTTTAAATATTCTTTGATTTCATTAACTCCTATTGCTTTAGAGATGCTTTGATCTTTTGAAATTTTAAGCTTAAGAAACTTTTTAACCTCCGATATTGCTCCATTTTCAAGCATTTGGATTGATCTGGCGTTAATTTTTTCAATTAATTTTGGGCGTGGAAAATCAATTATTATCTTATAAAAATCGCTCTTTTTAAAATTTGATTGTGTATTTTCATACCACTTCGATATTGATTTTTTCGTAAACATTTTCACTTCATAAGCTCTAATTGATCTTTGAACATCTGTAGATTTTATTTGATTAATTAAAATTGGATCAATCTTAATAAGTTTTTTATAAAACCTTTTTTGACCGATATCTCTGTGTAATTTTCTTATTTTATTTCTAAATGTAGATGGCATTGCAGGAATTTCAACTAAACCATCAATTAAAGCTTTATAATACAAACCAGTTCCACCAACTAAAATTGGAATTTTTTTTCTACCTTTTATTTCTTCAATCTTTTTTATTGCAAGTTTCAACCAATCACCGGTGGAAAAACTTTTTTTTCCATTCATAAAACCATAAAGATGATGTTTGATTTTCTGATAATCTTTTTTTAGAGGTCTTGCAGTTAGAATTTTTAGCTCTTTATAAACTTGCATACTATCTGCATTAATTATTTCACCTTTAATTTTTTTTGCTAGTTTGATTGCAAAGTCAGATTTTCCAGAAGCTGTGGGACCATAAACTAAAAAAATTTTGGATTTTAAATCCATTATCTATTTTAATTTAACACCAATATATCTTCTTTGGTTTTGACTATTATAAATTACTAATAAGATAGTCTTTTGATTGCTATTTAGAACTTGTTTAACAACTCGAATTAAATCATCAGGTTTTATTATTTTTTTCTTTTGAGCTTCTAAAATTATACTATTTACATCTACAGAGTTTGCCAAAGGACTATCATTTTCAATTTTGGTTATAACCAAACCAGATGTTTGGTTTGGTAAATTTCTTTGTTTAATATCCTCATTTGTAATTTCTCTTATTGTTATCTTTAAATCTTTTATATCTATTTCCTTTATATCCTTCTCTTTTTTTGTAACTTTAAAATCTTCCGAAGTTTCAAGTCTCCCAAGAGTAACTATTTTGGTAAATTCTTTTTTATCTCTCCAAATTTTAACTTGTACTTTTTTTCCAACTTTTGTTTTAGCAACAATACTTGGAAGTTCTTTCATCTCATTGATTTTATTACCATCAAATTCTAGAATAATATCACCTGCTTTGATTCCACCTTTTTCAGATGGACTATTTTCAGCTACACTAGCTACAAGTGCGCCTCTAGGTTTATCTAATTTTTCAACATCTGCAATTTCTTTTGTTACGTCCTGAATTCTTACTCCTAACCATCCTCGTTTTGTTTCTCCAAATTCAATTAATTGATCAATAACAATTTTTGCACTATTAGATGGTATTGAAAAACCTATTCCCACATTTCCACTTCTACCAAGAATAGCTGTATTGATCCCTATAACATCTCCATTCATATCAAACAAAGGACCTCCTGAATTACCTTGATTGATGGATGCATCTGTTTGAATATAATCTTCATATCTGGACAATCCTATTGAACGATTTCTGGCTGAAATGATTCCTGAAGTTACAGTGCCTCCTAGGCCAAATGGATTTCCTATAGCAATTACCCAATCACCTATTCTTGCTTTATCAGAGTCACCAAATTTTACCGGGACGAATTTTTCACTTGTTTCTATTTTTAAAACTGCAATATCTGATAAAGGATCTGCCCCAATAACTTTTGCATCAAATTTTTTCTCTCCATTAACTTGAACTACAATATCTTTTGCATCTTGGATCACATGATTATTCGTAACAACTATACCCTTTTCATCTATTATAAATCCAGATCCTAAAGCAGAAGATTGTCTTTCTTGAGGAGCTCCAAATTCTTTAAACATGTCTTCAAAAGGAGAGCCTGGAGGAAATTGAAAAGGAAAAGGATTTGATTGAGTTGTAATAACTGTAGTAGTAGAGATATTAACAACTGATGGCATTAACTTTTCTGCTAAATCAGCAAATGATCCTGGGATATCTTGAGATATTGATTTTGAGTGTATCCCTAAAGTAAATAAAAATATAAATAAAATCTTTTTTATTTTGTTCATTTTAGTTCATCATATAATAAATAATAACGAAACCCACGATAGCAAAAGTTAAACCACCTATTCTTAATTGAGTTTCTTTAATCAAATCTAATTTTTTCAACATATTTTTCATTTTTGATGGAAATAAGGCATATAAAATCCCCTCAATAAAAAAGAATAGACCAAATGCAATGATCAATTCTTTCATCAAAGTTTACTCTGTTTGTGGTTTTATATTTCCAAAAAA
>MDTE01164244.1_pt1 | contig 20432 bp, 16 predicted proteins | sample 811231 | NCBI WGS metagenome assembly MDTE01 (sample SAMN05326651, study PRJNA326480) | marine metagenome | isolation source: seawater | place: Indian Ocean: Red Sea | collected 2010
CATTCAGGGGAAGGTCTACACGAAGGGGATGGCGAGGAAATGAGATACGCCCCGATCTGACCGTAGGTGCAGTGGAGCCCTCCTACCCGTTTCGCAACTTCAAGAGAATGTTTCCCCGAATCTTCACGTTCTCGTGATGCGGCAGTTCCTCGAAGTGCGCGATCTCCAGACCCGCCCCCCACATAGACATTCAGATCTCCGCCATCGTCCAGTATCTGACCATACCTGGTGAACTCGAGTCTCTGACCTGGGGACACATCCGTCACGAGTTGCATTGCTCCATGGCTGGAATATCGTCATCCTCGGTTTCGGCTTCCGCGCCGTACGACGAAGGATAGCCTAATGTCGCTTCTAGGTTTCCGCCGGTTCGAGTGGGAGGTGGCACGTCGCCTCGAGCATCTGCAAGTGGTCGCCTACAAGATGGGATTATCCGTAATTACCGCCCTTGCACTCCCTCGCACGCCCGGTGTCCTTCCGCGCTTCTTCCAGCGCACCGTCCAGATGAAGAGTATGTTCGGTTTGATGTCTATCTCCTTTGACAAGGAAAGCACGAAAGAAAGGCGCACCTATTTCCTGGTGCCAAGACATCAGGGCTCTAGTGCGACACTCCTGCCGAGTCCGGTCTGTTTGCCGTAGTAGATCTTCCCCTTCATCGACCAGTCCCCGAAACCCAGCCGATCCAGCTGTCTGCCTGGCACACGATCCTTCATCACCACACAACGACGCGCGACACGACGCGCCTCGTCGACCAACGTCTGCGACACACGCTCGACCTGTGCGAGTTTGCGAACGACCTCGAGCCCCTGCGACTCATCGAGCGTCCCCTCGAACATGGGATCGACGTGGACGACATCCCAACTGGCATCCGACTGTTCTGCCAGATAATCGGCAGCATCTCCCTCGACGACACGCACCCGCCTCACGGCATCGACAACATCCTGCGTCCTGTGTATAAAGGTATCCATTCCTTCCCGAGCCATCGCAGCCAGTATCAGTGACTTCTCTACCGTATGAACCTGCCCCCTGTCCCCAACGATGTGGGCAGACACGATTGCATCGGCCCCCAGCCCGCACGTCAGGTCGAGCACCCGATCACCCGGGCCGAGATCCATGTAACTCGTCAGACGATCCCCCTCACCGCGGCGCAGCGATTCGATACGGGACGGCGCCATGTTCGGATGCCACCAGAAGACACGCTCGGAAGTAACGAGTCTGACCTGCGTGGACGTGCAGACGATCAAGCAATCTCGTTCAGCCAGATCGCGCACCTCGTCCAGGGAGAACTCTTCCCGATTCAGGAAGGGACAGCCGACCGCCTGCTCGATGCGATGTGCACGCAAAACGACCTCGTCATCGGGGGAAAACGAGGTCGTCACGGCTATGCGGCTCACTTCGATCGTATCGCTCATCCTCTGCTCTATGTCGCTGCCTTCTCCCGCTTCCGCCCGAGCGCGAGTTTTGCCCCCACACGGATCGCGTGGATCAGGTTCCCCTCTTTAGCCTTACCCGTCCCGGCAATATCGAAGGCCGTCCCGTGATCCACGGAGGTCCTGACAATCGGGAGCCCTAGGGTCACATTCACGGCGGTATCGAAGGCAACCAGCTTCATCGGTACGTGCCCCTGATCGTGATACATCGCGACCACCCCGTCATAGTCCCCATCGTAGGCTTTGAAGTATGTGGCATCCGCAGGGAGAGGCCCGTCGATTGCCCAGCCTTCCTGGCGGCCCTGCTCTACTGCCGGCCTGATGGTGAGGTCGTCCTCCTCACCGAACAGTCCGTTCTCGCCGGCGTGCGGGTTCAAACCCGTCACAGCAAGCTTTGGTGATGGTCGTCCCATCCGGATCAGTGCATCCCGCGTCATGCGTATCGTGTCGAACACGCGTTTCTGGGTCAGCCGTTCCGGTACGTCGTGCAAGGCAACGTGGCCCGTCACGTGCGCGACGCTCATACGCTCTGAGGCGAGCATCAGACGAACGTCGTGACCTCCCGCCTGTTCGGCGAGCAGTTCAGTATGTCCCGGATAGGCATAGCCTGCAAGGTTCATGGCTTCTTTGTTGAGCGGCGCGGTCACGATCCCGTCGATTCGGTCCGCAACGGCGAGGTCGACGGCAGCCATCACCCATTCGGCCGCCGCGCGCCCGGCGTCGCGGCTCACGTCCCCCTTGCACCAGGTCGCCGGATCCAATTTCACCGGGTTCAGTACCTCGACCACCCCCGGTTCGGTAACAGCTTCCTCCGGAGCATCGATGGATCTGATCGAAAAGGTCGCGCCCACCGTCCTCCGAGCATCCTCGAGCGCGTGTGCATCACCGATCACGAACGGGCGACACAGCATATAGGGCTCACCCCGGCTCAGCCCCTTCGCGATTACTTCCGGCCCGACGCCACAGACATCACCCATCGTGATAGCAAGCAGTGGACGCTCGACCTCCGCCATCCCCTCCTGGAAGAAGTTCACAGCTTTTTCGAATGTATCCTGTTCCCCGAGTGCGCCACCCTTCGTGACGAGCGCCATCCCTTGCGCTTTCCCGCCAATGATCTCACAGAGCGGGCTACCGACATCGATCGACTCACAGATCCGAACCGCCGTCGCGTCAATGGCCCTTAGGATCTCCACCGCAGTCCAACCACCCGACGCCACCAAGGCCGCCGGACGAGTACGCGTCAGCACACGAGCAGCCATCTGGCCAAGGATACGGACGGCGTCCGACGCCTCCTCCTTTTGCATCCCGGCATGGAGCCCGACCAACGACAACACGCTACTCTTCCCTGACTTGAGGTGCTCCGAGACCTCGGCCACGACTGACAGCACGTGAGGACGCTCCCAGGCGAACGCGGCGTGATCGGCGTGGACCTCCCACTCGGGAACGTCGGTGGCATTCCTCAGGTAGTCGATCTGGGCACGTGTCACCGACTCGTGGGTTCCGACCACCACCAGAGAAGGGCCTGATCGTATCTCAGGCGATCCGTTGTCATCCTCCCCTTCCAGGCTGAATGCACGGGCCAGGTGCCCTGCCAATCCAGCCGATCCACAAAGTAGCGGTGGCTGAGTAGAGCGGGAAGCCGCGGTCGCGATCGTGGCCAGATCCTCTTCTGAGGCCGCATCGGCCACGATCAGTACACGACCTGCATCGCGATGGCTATCGATGATCGCGCCGACGTGCTCCGGCCCCTGTGCCACATCTTCGAGGGGCAGCAGCCGGATGTCGAGGTCAGGGTGTCCTTCCAGGAGATGCGGCAAGAACGAACCCCTTACAGGTGCGCCCGCGTCGTGTCCAGCCTCGGTCCGGTGGACGGGAACCCCGTGTACGAGATGATATCCGCCAACCGTCACCCGGCCGGCCGCCGGAAAGGCCGGAGCCAAAATTGCGAGCCCGAGGTCCAGAGACGACATTACCGTGTAGATCTCTGCCGCGATATGGCCACGGAGCGCGGAATCGACCTTCTTGTAGACGATATCGGCAGCGATCGGACGGAGCATCCCGCATGCTTCTGTGACATACCCTCTCGCTTCCGAGGGGGTAACGTTACGGGTCTCGGTGTCGCACACGATCACATCGATGCCGTCCAGATCCAGCGTCTCCAGACGGTCTGTCTCACACGCAACCGTATGCAGACCGGCCTTAGCGAACTGGAGGCCGGTGTCGCAGGCACTCGTGTAGTCGTCGGCAAGGATGATCAGAGAGGGCATGTGAGTCCTAGTGGCTCAAGGCTTGGGGTTTGCTGGGATTTGAGGCTTCAGGATGAAACCAGAGTTCAGATAGACCAAATAGGTGAATGGCTGTCGTGCGAAAGCAATGAACCCAAGATCTAACAGAACGGCAAGCGGGTGGATTCGGATCGCTCTGCTGATGCTTCTTTATGGTCCCGCGCCCCTGGTTGATGTCGAACGCGGCGAACGATGATAGCACAACCTCTTCGCCCGTGTTCGCTCGGAAGGTATAAGCCTTCAGTTGCTGGAGACTCTGACGTTCCGCGTCGTTCACGGGCTGTACACTACCCCCCGGCAAAGGCTTGGGGGGGCGAGAGGCTTGCCTAGTTGTCTGCGGACTGCTCGACCGTGACAGCCGATGGAGCGCGGGTCGCGGTGACCATTCGATTGATCAGCATCGCCAGGTCATCAAGGAAGGTATACAGCAGTGGGATCACCAGCAGCGTCAGGACGGTCGACGAAATCAGGCCGCCCATCATCGTGCGCCCCAGCGGGGAGTAAGGCTGCCCCATCAGGTTGCTATTTCCGACGGCCATCGGAAGTAGACCGAAGATTGTGGTAAACGTCGTCATCAAGATAGGACGGAATCGGTTTTCTCCCGCCTCCAGGATCGCGTCGAGCCTGCTTTTTCCTTGCTGGCGCAAACGATTGATCATGTCCACAAGCACAATAGCATTGTTCACCACCACGCCGATCAGGATAATCATCCCGACCATGGCCATCATATTCATGGGGGTTGCCGTTACAAACAGGAGCCAGTAGACGCCAAGGAAAGCGAACGGAATCGAGAAGAGGACGGAGAAGGGCAGGATAAAGGACTCGAACAGAACCCCCATCAGCAGGAACACGAAAGTGATCGCCATAATGGTGGCGAACTTGAGGGTATCGTCCTCCTCGCCCATCGTCCGGAAACGCTCGCCCTTGTTCCAGTTGTACCCACGGGGCATCGAGAAACCGGCCATCGCAATGTCGATATCCTGATAGAGCCGTCTGCGGTCCTGCTTGGTCGTAAAGGCCCTCACTTCGACCTTCGTCTTCCCGTTCGACCGGTAGATCTCCCCTGTCCCCTTGCCCATCGAGATCTCTGACAGCTCGGCAAGCGACACCTCGTCCCCGTCCCGGGCGGAGAAGGTGAAGTTCTTCAAATGCTGAAGGGTCTTCCGATCTCCACGGTCGAGGTACATCTTCACCTGCACCTCATGTTCGTCCGCCTGGAATCGTGGAAGACTGACCCCCTGCAAGGCGAATCCGATCTGCTGGGCCACGTTCTGCGCCGATATCCCAAGCTGGGTCGAACGTTTCCGATCGACGTGAACCCGTACCTCCTGAAGCACCTCGTCGTCGTCCTCCTGCTCGCGCTCGACATTCAACACAGACGGGATCGTCTCCAGTCGCCGCTTGACCTCCTCCACCATCGACAGAAGCACATCGGTGTCATCCCCTTCGAGCACGACGCGCACATAAGGGTCGCTCGTCGCCCCCGTACGCTGGCGATCCACACGCCCAACGACGCCCACGAACGTCGGCATGTCCTTCTGCGCGCTCTTCAACACCTCATCCCGTTCCATCTCAAGGGACACGGGATGGCCAACGGCCTTCATCGTGTTCTTGTAAGCCACATACCACCAGGCCTCGTTCGCCCGCGAATTCTGGAAGATCTGCAGCTGTCCGTAAGTTCGGCGATGGTAGGTCCGAATCGTCCGGATGTCGTATTCTTCCTTCTTCGACAGGTAGAAAGCCTCCACCTCGTCGACAACGGAGATCGCCTGATCGAGCGAGAAATGCTCGGGCATGTAGAGACGTACCCGGAAGCTGTTTGTGAAATCCCGACGATCCCCGCCTCTCTTGAGCCCGTTCATTGGGATAGAAATCGTCATGAAGGCGGCGAGCGCGATCAACACGGCGTCCCTTCGATGGACGAGCACCCAATGCAGGGTGCGGGTGTAGACGAGTCTGAGTCGCCGGATAAGCGAGGCTTCCGCCTTCACCCGGCGCCCGCCGAACCGGGATGCTGCCAGCGGAATAAATATCAACGCGACTAACAGAGACGCAATCAGTGCGATGATGATCGGAACCCCCATCTTTGTCAGATAGAAGTTCATCATCCTACTCTTTCCGCCCATCAGCATCAGCGGGAGAAAGACGACCACCGTCGTCAGGGTGGCCATCGTAATCGCCAACCCGACCTCACTGGCGCCCCGGATCGACGCCTCTTCAGGTTTCCTTCCATCTCCCCTGACGCGGTAGATATTCTCGAGGATAACGATCCCGTTGTCTACGACCATACCGACCCCCACCATCAGCCCCATCATCGTGACCATGTTCAGCGACCAGTCGATGAAATAGATGACCGTCAGCGTCATCAGGAGACAGAGCGGGATGGACAGCGTGATGATCGACGTCATCCGGACCGTCCTGAGGAAGTACAGCAAGATAAGGGCCGCAAACAGCCCGCCCCACAGTCCTGTCCCCTGTAGGTTGCGGATGGCCTCCATGATCTGGTTGCCCTGATCATAGAACACGTTGAAGGTCATCCCGGGGACCTGTCTCTCGATCCGGGCGAAGGCCGCCTTCACCACTTGGGCTGTTTCGATGATGTTGGCGCCCGACTCCCCTTTTATCCCGAAGGCGACGGAATGCTCGCCGTCTAGACGGTTGTAGCTCCTCCGTTCCGGGACGTCATAGGCGACGGTGGCGACATCCGTGAGCGGGACCTCGATCCCACGTCGGGTCCGGACCTTGATCTGCTGGATCTCTTGGACGCTCTGGAATTTCGCGACCGACCTCACGAACAACTTCTTACTCCCCTCCCGGACGTGACCACTGGTCAGCGCGAAATTATCGCTCCGGAGCGAACTGACCAGGTCTCCGATCGTCAGCCCCCGTGACCGGAGCTTGTCCTGGTCGATCTCGACCATGACCTCCTTCTCGTCGACCCCATACAGATCAATGATGCCTACACCGTCGATCCGTTCCAGAGCACGTACAACGACGTGCTGCATGAACTGGTAGGGGTCCTGGATCGATGGATCCAACGTCACCCCGACCCAGACGATGTTGATTCCGCTGGTGTCGAACTTGTAAACGCGGACCCGGTCTCTCGATTCTTCCGGAAGTTGAGGCTTGAGGCGGTCCAGGCGGTCGATCACCTGGTTGTAGGCCAGGCTGAGGTCCACGCCCTGCCTGAACGAAACGCTCGCACGTGTCCCTCGGTCGCTGCTCCAGGTCCGGAGGCGTTCAACGCCCTTGATCGCGCGAAGCGTCTCCTCCAGGGGACGGGTAATCTGTTGCTCGGATTCCTGAGGAGAGGAGTTGCGGTAATCGATGCGGATATAGAGCGACCCGAACTCGAGACCATCCGGGAACAGCTGAACGGGAACGCGGAGATAGGACAGTGCGCCAAGAACGAGGAGGGCCGTCAACGCCATCACCACGGTGACGGGGCGGTTCACAGAAATGCGTGGAAGCAGGGATCCTCTGCCGGACAAGTGGCGCTCTGAAAGATCGAATGAGTGTGGCGGGGTGAATGTCTGCCGCAAATATCCCCGACTGGCCAGAATCGGTCAACCGCAAGGCAGACTCGCTCACTTTTGACGAAGCGAGCTATCCTCTGGTTTCCAATGCGCTTACCTACCGTTGCCCACCTTCACACAGGTGGCTTCCAACCCGATCCACAGCTGGTATTACTCCTACTGCTGGAATCCTATATCGTCCTTCCACCAGGCTGACGAAGGCACGATTGGTTTCTCCACGCGCTTCTTCTTGACCTGGATCGCCAGGATGCCGATCTGCAACAAGGCGATGGTGATGATTGCGACAAACACAGCCGTCCACTCCCGCTCACAGAGCACCCAGTACTCCAGGACGGACCGGATCGGCTCGCCGTTCGGAAGCCGAAGCAAGTAGCCTGCGTAGTCCTTGAGGATATCCGTGATCGCTAGGTAAGCGAGGCAGATAGAGATGCCGGAGATCGCGGCTAGGCAGACCGTCGCCTCCCTCGCCTTGTCTGTGTATATGGACCTGAATCCTCGGCCATTCAGGACGATATCGCCGAGCGCCTTCAGCCCAAGGAACCAGGCAAATCAAGCAGATCGAGGATGCAACCACCAGGCCAAATCCCTCGATTTCCAGGTTCCCTGAAACCTTCCACAACACGAGCACCAGAACAACTCCCAACCCTAAGCACGTCATTCAGATTCTCGACCCAAACAGTTTTCCGAACATATCAGACTCCTGTTTCCAGGACTTCGATCAAGGCGCCGTCTACCTCATAGACACCGAGCTGTCCTTTCACTTTGACGGGCCTGACCCGCCTCAGGTTACCCAGGATCTAGGCCTTTACGCGCGGATACAGCTGGATGCAGGTGTCTCGATCGTCCTCCGGCCGGAGGTGATCAGGCTTGCCCAGGGGCCTTTTGGCAATAACCCCTTTATTATCAATTTTTAACACGTATACGGACTGGTCGAGCTTCTATAGCGGCGAATCGCCACTCCCGGATACCTCAAATATAGGATCTAGAGGCGCCTCCCCAACGACTCCAAATCCAATATTTTCCACCTTCTATGAACTTTTTTCTCAACATAACCCCTTTATAAACCGATAGTAAGTAATACATCTCACCCTGCACAGGAAAATACTGCTTGAATTTACTTAGTATTAAGTTACATTACACAAAGACGTTAACGTCAACCAGGCGAACCAGACTCCATGGATGGAAGCCGATTCGCCGTTCAACATTCCCGCGCTGAGCTCTCGCGTCACCCACCCACAACCGGCAACAGGGCGCAGCGCATCGGAGGGACAGATGAACGAGGGTGGTCAGTTGATTGGAATCGAGGAAGTCAGCAGTCTTTTCGAGAAGTCCATCGAGTCGATCCGCAAGTACAAGAACTACGGGATACTCAAAGTCGCAGACAAGGTCGGTAACAAGGACCTCTTCGACCGCGAGGATGTCTTGCTGAAAAAGCAGCTCGTCAAAGAAATGCAGGTCCAGCGGGGACTGTCGCTATCTCAGATCGCGATGGAGCTGGACCGCCTGGACGAGATGCGGTCTCAGGGCCCCGAAAAGATCCTGATAGTGGAGGATGAAGAAGGGACGCGGGAAACCTGGCAGGAATTCTTCCAAGGTTCAGGCTATGACGTCTTTGGAGCGGGAGACGGCCAGCAAGCGCTGGATATGGTCCGGATGAACCGTCCTAACATCGTCCTTCTCGACCTGAGGTTGCCAGGCCTAGACGGCTATCAAGTCTGCCAGCGTCTGAAGAGCGACCCTCTGACTTCGGAGATTCCGATCATTATGATCACCGCGTTCCTAACGGGTGCATCCGACACGGTCCGCGGTCTCGAATACGGGGCCGACGACTATCTGAACAAGCCTGTCGACCTAGACGTCCTGGCCGCCAAGGTCAAGTCGGTCCTCAGACGGGTCGCTCGATAATCGAGCCTGTCACCGTGTGACTTCACGTCGCGCGGTGTCTTCGGACGCCCAATCGGCTGCTACGAGGAGTCAAAATCATGTTGGACGGTATTCTCACAACCGCGCTTCAAATCATCATCGTTCTCGACATCTGCGGAGCCGTGCTCTACTTCCTGATGTCCGGGGCGTCGAAGGCCAAAGAGCCCGCTCCCGAAACGACTGAATCTTCCCTGAGCTCTATCTTCCAGAAGGGCTCGATCCCCATCCCGTTCGGAAAGACGGCGACACTCCAGCCCGCGATGGCTGCGGCCGGATCCCCCGCCGTCGAACCACCCCCGGTGCCCGAATGGGTCACCGAGGGCGACCGAAGTGCTTCCCAGATCTATGGTGTCGAGGGGGCCGCAGACGTCGTATCTGAGCGTCCGGCACTATCGGCCCGTATCGGAGGCATTGTCTCTTCGATCAAGGGCAAGTTTCAGCGCCAAAACACTCAGGAAATTGGCCGATCCGCCGATCTAAACAGTGATCGTGCACGGCTGAACAAAGTCCTGGATAGCTTTCGCGAAGAGATCTAGTCCAACGCGGGTTCTAGGTCGCCGACCACGAGCGCCAACCCGCTTGAGTAGCAATCTGAACCACAAGAGTCGATGACGTTCGTATCACGCGCACAGGACGTGGCGCTCCGGACGGCGGAACGGGAGAAACCAGGATGGCCGGGAAGATTCTAGTCGTACACCGAAATGAGTTGATTCTGGACGTGATCCAGGAGATGCTCCACGACGCCGGATACGCCGTCAGCATGACGTGCGATCCCCAGCGGGCCCTGAGCAAAGCGATGGCCCACTCCTACGAAGTCATCATCGTCGACCGCCATCTCGAAGGCGAATTCGACGGGGTTCGACTTGTCGAACTTCTCAGGAAGTACGGCGTCCAGAGTCCAGTCATTGGCACTGCCCCCAACGCGGATTGGGCCGAGCAATCTATCGACCTCGTCGACCGCCTGATTCCCGCCCCCTTCGACTACAGCGAGCTGGTCAAAGCCGTTGCCGATCTGCTCGAAGATGAACCGAACCCGATCCTCGACAGTCTATCCGACCCGGATGCGGGCGGTCTGACCGATTTCGAGTCCCATGAAGCCGATCACCTGACTACAGAACTGTCCGACCTGAGTCCGCCATCCCCGTCCGTTCCGGACGCCCCGCCCCCCCAATCGCCCACCACCGACACCCCCAAGAAAGAGTCACTACCGATGCCTATCGCCACGTCACGCCCGATCAGACCCTGGCAGCCGCCCCATATCGAGAAGTATGAGGGACCGGCCCGAATCATTTTCTCCGAAGCCTCAGATGGCACCCGCGCCACCTTTGAAGGCTGGCTCAAGGACGCAGGCGCCGAGGTCACAGCCTGCAAAAGTGGCGACAACATCGTCGAGGCGACGATGCTCAACACCTACGACCTGATCATCATCGACCTCTGGACCAGCGGGATGGATGGATTCGAGACGCTCGAGACGCTCCGCATGAGCGGGGTCGACACACCCGTCATCATCACGGCAGGCTACATCACAAAAGAAATGGTGAGCGAGCTGCTCCCCCACCGGATCAAGAAGATCGTCCTCAAGCCCTCGAACCACGACGTCTTCATGGAAAGCATCCAGGAAACGGTGACTGTATAGACTGAGGAACAATCGTTTAGCCTTATTAAGGCCGATCTTGTGGCGATGCCGCGAGATCGGCTTTTGTTTTGCCCTGAACTCGAGGACCCGTAACTTGTGTACTTTCGTTCCCTGGCTAAGCCTGGGAACGAGAATCGCTTAAACGGATGATTCTTCGTGTGGGTCGAACCCTCAGACGGTGCGCATTCTCCAATTACCAATACCCATTCTCCATTGCAAATTGCACGCACCTGAATGGCCAATGGTTAATACTTCTTCGTCAGCCTAGTCCATAGACGCCTTCGCACACATACAGACCAATGAACAAAAGCCTAGCCACCAATCTTCTCGGAATCGCCTGCATCGTCGCCGGTGTCTTCTCGCCCATTCACAGCGAAATCATCCTTACCGTCGGTCTGTTCGCCACGTCCGGCGCGATCACGAACTGGCTTGCCGTCCACATGTTGTTCGAGAAGGTGCCGCTCCTATACGGTTCCGGCGTCATCCCAAACCGTTTCGAGGAGTTCAAGACAGCCATTCGGTCGCTGATCATGGACCAGTTCTTCACTCGTGAAAACGTGGCTGGATTCTTCGAAGCGCAGACGGAGGATATCGCGGGGCACTTCAACCCCGATCCCGTCATCGAAGTTATCGACTACGACCAAATCTTCGAGGGATTTCTGCAGGCTGTGATCCAGTCCCAGTTCGGAAGTATGCTCGGCTTCATTGGCGGCGTTTCAGCACTGGAACCGTTGAAAGAGCCGTTTGAGGTCCAGATGCGAAAAGAGGTCCGCGGCATTCTCGACTCTCCGGACTTCATCAAGGCTATTGAAGCTGGGATGGGTGAAGAGAACGTCACTGAGGAGATCATCGAAAAGGTAGACAGGATCGTGATCAAGCGGCTCGACGAGTTGACCCCGCAACTGGTCAAACAGATCGTCCAGGACATGATCCGGGAACATCTGGGCTGGCTGGTCGTTTGGGGAGGAGTATTCGGAGGGTTGATCGGCCTGTTCACCGCGCTGCTACGGACACCCTGGGCATTGCCTTGATCGGTCCCTTTATTCTGTACCGAGGACAACCTCTTTCGGGAACTTCCACCATACCGCGGCGCCTGAATTCCGTAGGGGGCGTGTACCCGGGTAGCCTTCCGCCTTCGCCAAGGCTGCTGCGGACAGGACGCCAACACCGGGCAGTATGATGCAACCCCGTTGGGGTTGGCATTCGAACCAAGTTAGCTGTCACTTTTGAAAGCCCCCCATGCGAGTAGGCGCCCCGCCAGAGAATCCCACCGTCTTGTTCGACGGGGACTGTGGATTCTGCCGGTCTTGGGTCAACCGCCTCGCTGAAACCGCCTCCGGCGTAGACACACGTCCCTACCAGCAATCTCGTTCCGACTTTCCCGAGCTCGACGAGACGAGCCTTTCTCAGGCCGTCCACTGGATCGATGCGGATGGCGCCGTGACATCAGGTGCGGAGGCCGCATTCGCCTACTGGTCCCGGTCCTCATGGATGGGAAGACTGGCTCAGACCACCTACCGGTCCATTCCTGGTTTCGCTCCCCTGAGCGAACTCGCTTACCGACTCATCGCCCGATCACGAAGCGTGACGTCGCTCCTTGCCCGAACCATCTGGGGTCGGGACATGTCGCGTCCTCGTTTCCGCGTTTCCGGAGATCTCTTCCTGCGCGGACTGGGGTTGGTCTACCTGGCGGCATTCCTGTCCCTCCTCGTGCAGGTGGAGGGACTCATCGGCAGTGAAGGCATTCTGCCCGCCGTCGAGACCCTCGACCTGATCGCCAACCGATTCGGGGCCAGTGGGTATGCGGAGTTCCCATCACTCCTATGGCTCTGGTCGTCGGATACCGCCTTGGTCGCCCTTTGCGTTCTGGGCTCCGTCACCGCGATGATCGGGTGTGCAGCCCCCTATCTCTGGTTGCCCTGGCTGATGAACTGGACGCTCTATCTGTCCTTCGTATCGGTTGGACGCAACTTCATGAGTTTTCAGTGGGACGCGCTCCTCCTGGAAGCCGGCTTCCTGGCTAGCATCCAGACCGGTGTCCACGCCAGTGGCTGGGCAAGGGGAACGGGACGGTCATCTGTCGCATTCCGCGCATCACCGACGGTGTATCGACCGGTTAGCTGGGCCTACCGTTGGCTAGTGTTCCGCCTGATGTTGAGCTCAGGCATCGTAAAACTCACGAGCAATGACGCCACCTGGCGGGATCTCACCGCTCTCACGCGTCACTACGAGACGCAGCCCTTGCCCAACCTGATCGCCTGGTATGCGCATCAGCTCCCGGAGGGCTGGCACCGGTTCTCCTGTGGCGTGATGTTCGGCATCGAGTTGATCATTCCCTTCCTCTTCTTTGCGCCCCGCAGGCTGAGGCACCTGGCAGCCATCCTGACGGTCGGTCTCCAGGTCCTGATCCTTCTGACCGGCAATTACACCTTTTTCAATATCCTGTCGATCATCCTCTGCCTCTGGCTGATCGAGGACTCTAGGTGGCCGGAACGTCTCAGAGAACGATTCCGAACACCCCCCGTAAACAGTGGCCCAAATCTCATCCGGCGCCTAGCCATACCGGCGATCTGTCTGAACCTGCTGTTTGCCTCTATGCTCCTCACCAGGTCGGTCTTCCGATCAGATATCACCTATCCGGAGGCCATCAAGTCCGTGTACCGTACCTTATCCCCGTTCCGGATCCTCAACACCTACGGGCTGTTCGCGGTTATGACGACGGAGCGACCAGAGATCGTGCTCGAAGGCAGTACAGACGGCGTCTACTGGGAGCCCTACGAATTCTACTACAAACCGGGCGCGGTCGACCGGCCCCCACCTTTTGTGGCGCCCCATCAGCCGCGCCTTGACTGGCAGATGTGGTTTGCCGCACTCGGACCGATTCGGAACAGCCCCTGGTTCTACAGCTTCGCGCAACGCCTGCTCGAAGGGTCAGCATCAGTCACTCAAATGTTGTCTCAGAACCCGTTCCCCGATACGCCTCCCCGATACCTGAGGGCACGCGTCTACTCGTACCGATTCACATCGCAAGCAATTCGGACAGAAACCGGGGACTGGTGGACGCGTAGCTTCACCCACCTCTTTCTCCCGCCGATCACGATGCCACAGCCATGAGACGTATCTCTGCCGCCCTGCTCATGCTCCTGACCGCAGGACAGCTGGCCTCGCTCACGCGATACACCTTGCCGCATCTGGTGACCGCCTACCGAGACGGTGATGACCGCATGGTCGTTGAGATCGCCTACGCCATACCCAGGTCGGGACTCGCTGCAGCAGGAGGAAAGCGCGACCACGTAAACATCGAACAGACGATGACCGCCGTCGACACGCTAGGAAATACCTTCCACGAATCGTGGGCACGTCCCTCCATCCTGCATCCTGCTGGTACTCGCGGCCTGCGCGCGAACTACCTAGTTGCCTTCGAGCAGATCCTTCTGCCCCCGGAAGAGGTCGAGGTCCACGTCGGCGTGCTCGACCTGAAGGTGAAATCCACGGGCTCACTCTACGCAACGTGTATCCCCCCCGGCGCAGACGGTCGGTTCGACATCAGCGAGCTTCTTCTCGCAACGGACATCGAAGTCACGGACACGCCGCCGCTCGCGCGTCATAGCCTGAACATCCAGCCTAATCCACTCCGGCTATATGAAAAGGGTGAGCGTGTTTTCGTGTTCCTAGAACTCTACAACCTTGCGCGTGACACCTTCGGGCAATCCCGGTTCGAGATCGCCTATCAAATGCAACGGCCGGATGACGAGGAACTGGATGCAAGCCTGTTCGAGGCGATGGATCGGAGCGGGGACCGGGAGGACGTCGAGGGTGAGCAGCCGTATCTCGTCCCGAGCAAACATCGGAGTGGGTTGCGAGTCGAGAAGACGTGGAGTGGGGATGAAGCAGAGACGACGATCGCCACACAGTATATCGGTGACGGGACGACGGACCTGACGTTCCTAGAATTCGACGTGTCGCAGCTTGCGGGCGGAATCCACAAGCTCACCATCGTTGCGACTGATCTTCAGGTCACCCGGTCAGTCTCGAAAGACGTTCTGTTCAGGGTCATCGACTGAGCCTACCAGGTGGACGCGGCTGGAGGACCCATTCGCTTGCTCTCGGACGCAACACGGTCAGAGAAAGCCTTCATCTCTTCTCCCGTCACTTCTCTTCCTTTCAGCCAATCGGACGCAACAGCGAGGAACAGCTTCGCTTTCTCCTGATCCAGCTTGACGAGACGGTCATAGTCCGAAAGCGCATCGCGCAGTCGCCCCAGCAGGATGTGGGCCTCCGCACGATACTCGATGGCTTCTGCATAGTCTGAGGCCATCCTCAGCGCACGATCATAAGACTTCAGCGCGTCCTCATACTTCCCCGTCTTACGCTGGCAATATCCGAGGCTCGAGAATGCCTGGTAGAGCCGCGAATTCTCTTTGGTGGCCAGCTTGAACTTCTCGATCGCACGTCCGAACTCGCGTTCGGCAGAGTTGAGGTAGGTCGACCGGTCACTTCCCGAAACCCCTTTGGCCTGTTTCTCGTATTCCCAGGCCTTGTCACGGTGTTTCAGGCCTTCGTTGTAGAGTCGGTCTGCCGTAGCAAGGCGGTCAGCACTCAAGGTGGTCTTCTTCTCGCTCCCGCCGGCAGCGAAGGCTGTGTTTGACAGAGCGAAGACTATCGAGATAGCTAATGCAATTATAGACATCTGTAAACTCCACTTTCCGGTTCGCCCCTCACCGGGTTTTCGCACGGCGAAAACCGTCCCATCCCATCGGATGGGAGAGGGGAGCCGCTAGGTTCCCTGATTTAGCTATGCCGCTTCGCGGATGCCTTTGCCCATCTGCTCGACGACAGACTCTGAGTTGTCGCAGTGCATGGGAAGCAGGACGGCCCGACTCAGGATCTCGAGCGAATCCTTGCACATATCTTCCGAGTATTCTACCTCGAGCTTCTGGTTGGCGGGCAGATTGTATGGATTAAGGTCAGGGTGATGAGCCCCCTGCTTGCGCATGATGGGATCCCATCTCGTGTAGACATGTCGGCCCGTGTCTATCGGCAGGAAACCGCGCATCGAGCTCTCTTCTACCTCATTGTTCACCTTCTGTTCCCTCAAGCGCCCAGAGAACTCGCGCGCATCCTCCTCAGTCCCAAAGATGAAGCCGAGGTGTGTCCCGCAGTCGTCGTCGAAGCTGTTATACGCGATCGACTCCAGCCCCGCGTCCGTCCCGGCCTCGAGCAGCTGTTTCCGATGGTCGTGCATCGTCCCCAGCATGTCATCGATTCGCTCGAGTTGGGCGTTCAGGATCGCTCCCGCCACCTCTGTCGCTCGGAAGTTCAGCCCTGCGAACTGCAGTTCTTCCTTGTGCTCGTCCGGATTCCAGTAGTACGAGCAACAGTCCACGGCCACCGACCCGCGATCCATGACCTCCTGCGAGTTCGTCACAAACGCGCCCCCTTCGCCACAAGTCATGTTCTTGAAGTAATTGAAACTGAATGCGCCCGCGTGGCCGATCGACCCGAGTTTCCGCCCCTTGTATCCACCGCCAACCGACTGGCAGGCGTCTTCCAGAACCTGAATATTGTGCTCGTTTGCTAGTTTCATCAGTCCATCCAAGTCACTGGCCAACCCCCACATATGGACAGGAATGATCACTTTCGTATACGGGGAAATCCGTCGCTCTACGTCTCTAGGAGACAGCGTGATCGATTCATCCACGTCGGCGACGATCGGGATCGCGCCCGTCGCGAGCACGGCCAACGCGGTCGCCATGTAGGTACACGAGGGAACGATGACTTCGTCTCCGGGGCCACACCCGAGCCCGATCAGCGCCGCATACAATGAGGCCGTTCCGCTGGTCGTCATCCGCACGTGCTCTACACCGAGGCGCTTGCCCCAGGCTTCTTCGAACGTCTCGCACTCCCCCGCTCGCCCATACCTAAAGATCTCCTTGCTGCTGAAGAGCTTCTCGACCCGATCCTGTTCCAGTTTGCCGATGCGATACATCTCAAGACCCCGCTGTTAGGGTGATCGTGTCTGCTTGTGTCTTGTCTCTTGTGGTCGTGACAACTGAGATCGGGACCCATTCCCGAACCGAGTTAATCATGTAGGTCGCCCGCGCCCGCGGCAAATCCTCTTGCCTGATGACGGCTTCCTCGACCTCTCCCGCTTCTATCAGCGCCTCCCGGAAGGTCCCCGCCAGGAGCCCGCATTCCACTGGTGGCGTAACTTGTCGACCGTCCAACTCCACAACTAGGTTGCCGATCGTAAGCTCCGTGAGCTCGCCACTCGTATTGAACAGGATGACATCATCCATCCCCGGACAGGCGGCACGACTGCGTTCGTAGACCTGTCGATTCGTCGTCTTGTGAAATAGAAACACATCGGTCTCGTCGACCGGGATCGGGCACACAGCCACGTCATAAGACCCGGGTGGTGATAGATCGTGAACCTCTACCGAGACGTCCCCATCCGCCTCCAGGATGAGGCGAACACGCTGCGGCGCCAAGAGCAGGTCCGTCGCGCGACTCAGTTCGGCATCGATCCTTTGGCGATCGAACGGAAAGGCGAAGTATCGTGCGGACCGACCCAGCCGATCCAGATGCCGATCACGTAAAGTGATACCGCTGTCCGGTTCGTAGAGCGCCGTTTCAAATAGCGCAAACTCGGGACGTCGGTCGCTCAAGACCCGTGCTTTCGTGAGGCATTCCTGATACTCATCTTCCGAAGTGGAGTCCCAGGTGATCCCTCCTCCAACACCGAACGTAGCCTGCTCGTTCTCGCGATCCACGCAGACCGTCCGGATTGCGACGTTGAAGGCGGCTTCACCCGCGGGACTCGTGTATCCAACAGATCCTGTGTAAACGCCGCGCGGCGTGGTCTCGATCTCGTCGATAATCTCCATCGTCCGAATCTTCGGAGCTCCCGTCACCGACCCACAGGGGAACAACCCCGTGAACAGATCGAGCAGACCTACTTCAGGACGGACCTCGCTCGTCACCGTAGACGTCATTTGGAAGAGCGTCTCATACGACTCAACACGCCAAAGATCAGTCACACCGACAGAGCCCGTTTTTGAGACCCGTCCTAGGTCGTTCCGCAGCAAGTCGACGATCATCAGGTTTTCAGCCCTGTCCTTCGCCGATGAGGCCAGCGATAGCGAGAACGCCTCGTCTTCAGCGGGGTATCGGCCGCGAGGATGCGTTCCCTTCATCGGCCGTGTCGTAAGCCGACCATCCTGCAGCTTGAAAAAGAGCTCGGGAGAGGCAGAGAGGATCTGATGACGTCCCGTGTCGATAAACGCACAGTAGTCCGCACGCTGAGAGCGACAAAGCGCGCGATACAATGCCCACGGATCACCTGCGAAATCTGCCAGCATCCGGAAGGAGTGATTCACCTGGTAGGTATCACCCGCTTCGATCAAGGACCGAATCCTCGCTATGTCATCGGCATACCGCTCCGGCGTAATCGCAGCGCGCCACTTGAGTTCGTCCTCAAATGACACATCCGCGATGTCTCCAGGATCGTATTCTCGGCGCGTTTCGAACACGCCAAACCACAGCAGGGGAAGTTCCGTTTCAGCGTCGGAAGCCTGAAATGCCGAATCGAGACCGACGGCCGCTTCGTAAGCCACGTAACCAGCCGCGTGGTAACCTTTGCCCGTGAAGCGTTCGACTGCCCTCAATGCACTCGAAACCTCATCCGGCCGGTCCGCTCTGATCTCGCGAACGGGATCCGCAAACACGAAGGACGCTCCGTGGTCGCCTCTGCCGAACGCCTCCAGCCTCACGGTCAACTCCGACATCTAGATCACCTTGAGCGGCACAATTGGCGCCGCATCTACGGAAGATGGCATCATCAGGTGAAGAATGTGAGCCGCATTACGCATCGTGATATTCGGACTCCGTCCAGACGTATCTCGGTTCATAGCCGAATGCCTTCCGGGCCTTCTCGCAGCTCAATGGAGACAGAACCGCGTTCTGGTCATCACGTATCTCGACAGTCGTCTCGAAGTGCTCGCCCAACAGATCGCGCACGTCCGCATCCAGCACGATTCGAGCACCCGTGATGTTGTAAACCCCCGTCTCAAGTTCTGCGACTTCAACAGCCTGTCTGCAAGCATCCGCCGCATCTCGTGCGTCGGTCCGGGTCCACATCAGCCAGCGTCCCGACGCCGGATCAGCCTTGATACTCTCGATGTCTGCCGCAATCTGCGAAGGCAACCGGACACCCATAAACCGAAAGGAGGCGATTGACAAACCGAAGTTGCTCGCAAAGTACTCGGCCGCACTTTCCCCCGCGATCTTCGATTCGGCGTAACAGTTCAGCGGGTGCAGCGGATGTGTTTCGTTGATCCTCGCGTACTCGGGCGTGTAGTCCCGGAATCCGTAGACCTGCGCGCTGGAAGCTGACACGATTCTCGTGATCCCTAGGTCCGCGCACGCCTGGAACAGATTGAATGTCGCCGTTGTGTTGTCCCGATAAGTGTCCTGATCCGCCACGTGCCCCGAGTTCGCCCACGCCCCCATATGGACGACGGCTTCCGCCCTGAACTGTCCTAGGGCACCGTAGATTTCGCCCGACTTCGTCAGGTCCACGAGAAGCGAGTTCCGGACGTCAGGCCGCGCAGGCTGTATGTCGACCCCCAGCGCATCGTGACCTGCATTCACCAGATTCTGGTAGACGGTCCATCCAATGCGGCCGCTGCTGCCGGTAACGACGATTCGCATAAATGAGCTCCATAGCGTGAAAAAATGACTATCGAGTGATAATATAAAGAGGCGCGGGGAGCGTGGGGCGCGAAAGAAGCGCAAGCTGTCACGCTATGCGCTTTGCGCTCGAGACTTTGCGCCTCTATCTTCGTCCATAATGGCTTCTGACCCTACGCAAACGAGTCCACCAATGTCTACTCCGCACCAGATCACTCAACCCGCCTACCGCCCGAATGTAATGGGCCGGAACGGTGCTGTCACCTCCGGTCATCCACTCGCGTCACAAGCTGGGATCCGCATCCTGCAGGCCGGTGGAACCGCCATCGACGCAGCGATTGCAACCGCTGCTGCCATCGGCGTTGTCGAACTACCGATGTCGGGCGTTGGCGGAGACGGCTTCATCATGTGCTACGACGCGGCCACCAAACGGATGTACGGGGTCAACGCCACCGGGCCAGCACCCACTGGCGCGACGCGTGCGTTCTACCTCGAACGCGGTGGCATCCCGATGAAAGGCATTCTCAGCGTGTCGATCCCCGGGATCGTCGACGGCTGGTTGATCGCTCACAGACAGTTTGGACGTCTTCCGCTCATCGACGTATTCGGTCCGGCGATCGAGCTGTGCGAGCAAGGCTTTCCGGTCAGCTACAAACTTTCGAACACACTCAAGGCCGAGCACGACCGATTCGGAACAGACCCGTATACGAAACCGATCTTCGAGCCCGATGGCCAGCCGCTCGAGCCCGGTGAAATCCTGTACCAACACGATCTCGGCACCACCCTCAGACGTATCGCAACGGAAGGCCGTCGTGCCTTCTACGAAGGCGAAATAGCAGAGACCATCGCAGCATTCTCACGGGAATACGACGGGCTGATCACCGCCGAGGATCTGGCCAGGTATCGGGCGAGATGGGACGAGCCGATACACGTC
>MDTE01004949.1_pt1 | contig 20430 bp, 17 predicted proteins | sample 811231 | NCBI WGS metagenome assembly MDTE01 (sample SAMN05326651, study PRJNA326480) | marine metagenome | isolation source: seawater | place: Indian Ocean: Red Sea | collected 2010
AAGAAGCCAGCTTTCATGCAGGGTCCTGTAATCGTTAAGGATTTTTTGGAAATACCTGATGGCATTCCTAGTGATCAGAGGTTTTTTACTGATCCAAATGGTGGTATTTACGGAAATGAAAGAAACGCTTGGTTAGATTATCAGTATGCCGTCGAACAGAATCTTAAGGACTACGATCACCCTTTGCTCGAATTACCTGACCCTGAAGATTCCAATGATGTTGTATGGATGTTGCGTCGTGCTCTTTTGGAAGAGCCTATCGATGAAGATGGGACGGACGATTGGAAGAGTAATCTTCGGGGTGAGCCCATAAAAGTGAGTAAAACTCATGTAAGTGCCAAATCAACAACCGACCGCCTTAACAGCCATGGTGCTTACGCCTACTGGATTGGAGATGAAGGAGTAAAAAGTAAATTAAATATCTCTCTGTCTGATAAGGAATCCAGCAATTTGCAGAATCAAATGGACGATTTGGCGGTTGCCAAAAAACCAAATATCGAATTTACCGACACTTCAGATTCAAATGATGGTCCGGGTACTGGAGGATTTGGACTAAAATTTAAGCTGCCAGATATGGCTAAAAAAGTTCATTCACTTGCGTTCCTGGATGAACAGGAATTGCTTGAAGGAGATGAAACATTAAACAGGACGAAATTAGCCGCACATTTTCACTCTCTTACCACCAATTCACACGGGGTGTTAGCTGATGTACGAACCGGTGGATTAAAAAGGGATTTAAGTCATGCGTTTGCCAACGAGCGTGACTGGGATGGAAGTCTGGAGCAGAAGGCTTACAACTGGATTGACGATTTTATCGGATTTATCTACCGCGATCGTGTACATGTGTTAAAGAGCGTTCCGATGGAACCAGGGGCCAAGTCAAATATGTGGAATGATACGGCAGCCACTGAATCGATAAATGATTACAAGGGCGTTCTTTCCGGTCCACTATGGCGTACATTAGGATCTTTTCACAACATGTATTTAAAGATTGCTGGTGGAGCGACAAGCCCAAGAGTTCAAAGTCAACCTGCCGAAGCACTCCCTCGTTTTTCTGGAGATAACTTGGTGCTTTTTGATCCCAGAAATGGACGACCTGAAGCGAGAGGCAAACCGTTTTGGACTCAGACTCAAACCAACCCTATTCTGGCTATCAACACCAGACTCAACTGGTTTCAGGATACAAACAGCAGACCAGGCCCTAAATCCCATCCAGTACAACCGGTTTTGCTAGAATTCAAATACTCTCAAGTTCCCACCTTGAGTGGAGCCAACTTGGCTTTGGCCATGTATCCGTCGGTGGCTCTTTGGAATCCTTATAATGTAGCTTTATCAATGAATGAGCTTTATGTGGAAGTGCCGATACACAGGGCAACCATTAACACGATGAACCCCAAAGAGTATGATCGCTGGAGAAAGTGGTTTATGTGGGTTTATTATCAGGGCGTCAATGGAGGAGGAGGAGGAGGAGTAATGCGTCCTCCGCCATTACCACCGGGTTTTCCTAACTGGGGAGGCCGTGGACCAGTCGGCACAGTTGGTGCACAAGGGTCAACTGGTTATTTACTTAGGGCAATCATGGGGCAAGCTCATAGAGATGATCCTTTTTTGGGCCCAAATCCTTTCAATAGATTTTTTGATGGGATACGTGGAGGTCGAAATCTGAGTCACTACAAACGAAAAGCGGGAAGCCCAGGTTACAGTCAGTTATATCCCGATATGGTTCATAATTTTCGCTTTCTCAACAGTAATGATTCAGTTAATCCAACAACTGGATTACCCTCCCCCAATCTTGAAAGGCACTTACTATTGAGGATTTCCGGATTGGTTCTAGATGCTGGAGAAAAAGCCCATTTTACAGTGGGTGCAGGTCAATCATGCCAATGGAGCGACCTACCAGCAGCAGGTTCTCCCAAACAATATCTTCAAGTTTCTTTAACAAAAGGAATTGATCAGCATCCATTTATTTTTCAGACAGATTTTGCTGTGCCCAACAGCGAACCCTTGGGTGTGGAAAATATTATAGGAAGAGTCCAAGGCGTTCATCCTAATCAACTAACATTTTATCACCCCAACAACGCTACCAGGCTGAATTCCTTGGGTAATTATCCTGAACCTAAGGGAATTACCATTTATTCCCAAAGCCCATGCGGACCTGCAATATCCCCTAATATTTATTCATCTCTACCCGTGTCTCAGAGGAAGCCAATTTTTAAAATTACCAAAACATTCGATATTTCAGCTGGATTTGATCGTTGGTGCACAATGATCAATCCTCATGCTAAATTACGAAATTCTACTTTCATTCAAAATGGTCTTCCTGGTAATGGTATAAGGCTTCGTTATAAATTACCAGGAACTGCAGATAAGATTGTTTTAGAGCAATATAATGTTAGATCCCTTGTACAGAGTTATCAGGATGGATTTGGCGATAATTGGAAGGCGGAAAGATTTGTTGGTTCTCGATACAATGCATTTAATTCTAATATTTTCACAGATGTCCCAAGAAGGAGCTACACAGTAAATCACGATGATAGAAGTTATACTTTTAATCCGAATTCTATGCGATTTGTTGATTTTTATGAATTTGCAAACAATGGTTCCTATGATGGAAATTTGACGCTTGATCAGGCAATAACTCCATTAAACTCACCAAATTACCACGGTTTGGATGTTGCCGGTTTCAACCCATTCATGCACCAGATCGTCCCCCGGATAACTTCATCGTCGAGTAGCATAGGCTTCTTTCATGATGAAGATGAAATGCATGGCCCCATGGATGTTGAAGAAGAGGCGGTTTTATTTGATGTACCTACATCTCCCATGCTTTCCATTCTACAGCTTAGACACGCAAATCTTTCTGATTACAGCCATGCACCAAGTTATATTCTTGGCAACTCTTACGCAACGCCCCAGGTATCTCGCTATAAAACCTGGGGAAGGGTACGAACAATTGCCTGGAAACCAACGAGTATATTATTCGATATTGCAAATAACTGGGCTTCTCATGAACATTTCAAGCAAGCATATCAAACAGGCTCATCCCCCTGGGAATGGTTTATTGCAGATCGAAATTTATATATACCCAGGAACCGTGCAAACTACGGAAGTGTACGTGATGTGAATGCACAGAATGAACATCAAAATACAACCTTGGATCATAGCTATTATGCAAATCGTGCGTTGTTAGACGGTTTTTTTATGTCAGGTGTTGGGCATGATCAATGGCAAACAAAATCTCTTTCTCAAATGCTGGCAGAAAAAAATAGTATTGAAATAGAAGAAGCTTACCGCCCTTACAGAAACCCTCGTCTGGTGCCATTTTTGAGAGATGATAAATTGACCGAAACATCCTACGGGGAATTGAGTGAAGAAGTTTTGTCTACTGATGATCGTTCATACAGGTACCAAACATTGGCGGCTGACTTACTGCTTGAAGGTGCTTTTAATGTAAACTCAACATCGGTAGATGCATGGATTAGCCAATTATCATCCTTACGCGGCTTGCCTTTGCCGAACTCTACCAGTACTTCTCAGGAAACTCCCGTCCTAAGATTTCTAAACCAACCATCTGAAAATTCATGGAATCAGATTCGTCAATTGTCTGACGATGAAATTACACTTCTTGCTCATTGCTTAGTAGAGCAGATCAAGCTCAGGGGGCCATTTCTTTCTTTTTCCGATTTTGCAAATCGTCGAATACAAGGCACCCCGGCCAATTTACTTTCTATACCTTTGAGTAATTGGAGATCGTTCGCACAGGAAGACCGGGACTCTGTTCTTGGTCTTAGGGGAGCAGTACAATCTGCCATTGCAGAAGCAGGACTTAATCAACCTGATTCGCTTTCCTCTGGGAGCACAAAAGGTAGCTGGCCGGACAATCCAATGATACCGACCGTGCCCTCGACACGGTTTAACGGTCCAATTGCAAATTACCAGCATTTTTTACCACCGGCGAATATGGGTTTCATTAGTTCAATCTTCGGATTATATGCGGTGTCTGCTCAACCTTACTCGCATCCCCATTTCCTTACCCATACTTGGGCAAGCTTTAATTCCGACCATGTACGCAGTAGACAGGAGTCTCCGACAAGTTTTGGATTGGGAAAAACAACGGAGCTTAACTTTTTTGCCGGATCTAAAGCTGATGGAACAAAGCACTCAGCAAACTTTATAAATTGGACTCCGACATTTAGTTTCAAAGCGGGTTGGGATGATTTCGAAGGTGCATCTTCATTTGGAGAGGCACCCGATAACATACTTGCTGTGGAAAATGTTGCAACTGCGGCAAATAAACCTGGATGGGTAATGCAATCTGATGTCCTCAGCCCCCTTGCCCCCGTAACTTCCGTACGATCAGATACATTTATTATTAGGGTGATGGGCGAACCTAAAAGGACCAATTCAACGAAAATTCCCGCTAGAGCATGGATTGAACTTACTGTTCAGCGCACGCCTGACTATGTTAAACCACATTTAGATGCCCCCCACCATCGTCCGCACGAACCATTTGAAGATCGTAATTTGAATGGATATTGGGATAATGATCCAAGTTTCAGTGAACATTGGTTGGACTTAAATCAGAATGGAATGGACACCAAGGGTGAGCAAACTCTAGGTGATGCACAACCAGACTTGCCTGGAAGAGGGATTTACCGCGACGGATTTGATTCGGATTTACCTCTAAACCCAGATCCTGACGAAGAAGATTCCAGTGCAACCGTATCGCGTATGGGCATAAATCAACGTTTTGGTCGAAAATTTAAAATTATTAAATTTCGTTGGATTAAAGAACAGGATGTTTAAGGAAATCTAAATCAACCAATTTGAGTAGAGTTTAGCCAATCAATCTTGCAAATCTGATATTAGTTTGGAAGCTAAGATGCAATGATTAGAACTCAATGGTTTTCAATTTTATTTTTTTTAAACTTAATTTTTCTTAGTGTTAATGCACAGGAAGATGCACCGCAACCAAGTGCTATATTTAAGGCTGTCTTTTGGGATCGGTTTACTTCTAAAAATTTGTCTTATGCACCTTGGGGAAATTACGAAGACAACAATGCCACCATGGTCTCTCTACAAGTTGGTTTTAGCACAGTAAGCAGACCATTTGTCTACTATGGATCACCTCCGGTGAAATTTTTTGAGAAAACATACCAAACCGAGACATCAATTGACTCCTCGCCAAGCGATAATGAAAAAAAAGAATTGGGAGATTTCTCATTCGAAAAAACAGAGGGACAGACACAACACTTTCTTCTTCTATTTTTAAAACAATCAAATAACCAAAAATTTAAAATATTCCCTTTACCACTATCGTACAAGGATTTGGAACTTGGATCTTTCAAGAGTTATTCTCAATGCAAGGAAAACCTTTATTTGGCATACGGGGATCAGAAACAAGTACTGGCACCCGGTAAGTCGGTTATGTTTCGATGTCAAACAAATGAAGATATGGAAAAATCCAAACTAAGGGTTTTTACCAGAAACGGTTCAAAATATGAAGAAGTAGTTACGGACTATTTAACACTGAACCGTGATATGCGGGCATATGTATTTCTATCTCCATACAGAAACAGAATTAGGATTAAGAGATATTTTGTGGACAAAATTGAAGAAAAAAATTCCTTAGGTTTTGGTATGTCTCCTTTGGAGGTTCAGGTTCAGCAAAACACGGATCAAAATAGTAGTAGCAACTCGTTGCAACCATTTACCGAATAGCAGGTTTATGTTGTTAATTTCCAATTTATACTCATGTGATACGAAGATAAAAAATTTGGATACCAAATATTAGCGAATGAATAGAAAACACTTTATAAAAACTGCGAGTTTATCATGCATAACTTTATCTGGAGTTGGCAGGGATTGGACAGGGCAAAACCCCACAAGATATCCGGATCCAGATGTAAGAGTACTTGATCCTTTATTTGCAAAGTACAGGCTTGGAAATGCAGCGATCCGTCGGATATTTTCAAGTCCAGATCTTCTGTGGGCAGAAGGACCTGCATGGAGTTCTGTTGGTAAGTATTTACTTTGGAGTGACATTCCCAATGACAGACAATTAAGATGGAATCAGGACAATAGTTTAGTGTCGGAATTCAGGAAACCCGCTGGAAATAGCAACGGAAACACCTTCGATCATCATGGTAGGCAAATCTCTTGTGAGCACGGGCACCGGAGAGTTGTAAGATACGAATTAGATGGAAAGGTAACTGTTCTGACCGATTCATTCGCGGGGAAATCATATAATGCACCAAATGATGTGGTGGTTCACCCAGACGGTTCTGTCTGGTTTACTGATCCAGGGTATGGAGGGTTAATGCACTATGAAGGTAACCGATTCGACACAGATAATGTCCAGCCATTCCAAAAAGAAGCGGTCTACAGAATAGATTCCAAAACTGGTAAGGTAACAAAAGTGACTGATGAAATTTATAAACCAAACGGACTTTGCTTTAGTCCAGATTATAAGAAACTTTATGTATCGGATACGGGAGCTTCGCACTATAAAGGGGCAGAACGGATTATCAAAGTTTGGGAAGTTGAAAAGGAGGGAAAACTTGTTGGTGGAAAAACATTTGCAAAAATGTCCATGGAGGTAAGCGGGCAAATCATTCAAGGAAGTGCTGACGGTATTAAATGTGATGAAGATGGAAATATTTGGTCAAGTGCAGGATGGGGTGGCAAGGGATATGATGGCGTTCATATTTTTGAGCCGAATGAGGGAAAACGTATTGGACAAATCCTGCTGCCTGAAATCTGCTCAAACCTCTGTTTTGGGGGTGATAAGAGAAACAGACTTTTCATGACTGCTAGTCAGTCAGTCTATTCTTTATATGTTGAAACCAAGGGAGCACACCCCTTTTAAAGCTTAAATTTATTTATTTTTTGAGTTTCTAAAAAACAATTTTCCTTCATCACTGACTTTTCTGTAATAACAACCGGTCCTTGGAGTGCCATCAGGATTTTTCGTGTGGCAGGCCCCCTTTCCTCTAGGTCTCACAATATATAAAATTGAGTTTTGCTCGCAGTTAACACGAATTTCAAGAATTTCTAAATAGTCTCCTGATGTCTTACCTTTTATCCAAAGTTCATTTCTGCTAGTGCTCCAGAATGTGGCCATTTTCAGTTTTTGGGCGGTATTTAAGGCAAGTTCGTTGGCATATCCAACTATAAGAACTTCTCCAGTGTCACCATCTTGAGCTACCGCAGGCAGTACATCTTCTCCACATTCTGCGACTCGTCTTAACTTTTGATAATCTAACTGAAGTTGGTCACCTTCTTCAATTTCTTTGTGGCTCATAATTTGATTTTAGCGAATTAATTTTTAAATAAATATTTTACTCAATATCCAATAATTTTTTAATTATAATTTCCATTTTTGGTAAAGCTTTGCTCGCAGATTCATTGACCTCTTCATGACTTAAGGGTGAATCTGAGATTCCTGAGGCTAAATTAGATATAAGAGATACAGCGCAAACTTTCATTCCAATGGCGTTTGCAATCATAGCTTCTGGGACTGTTGACATACCAACAGCATCGGCTCCTAATGTTTTGAAGGCCCTAATTTCTGCTGGAGTTTCAAATGCTGGACCTGAAATCGCTAGATAAATCCCGCTTTTCACATTTAATTCGCTTACTGTTATATCGTCTAAAATCGCTTTTCTTATGGTCTTACAGTATACTTCTGTTTGATCGGGGAATCTTGGAATATTGTCATGAAGGTTTTCACCAATCAGAGGATTACTACCCATTAAGTTGATGTGATCTTTGATTATCATTATATCCCCTGCCTTATATGATTCATTAATCCCTCCAGCAGCATTAGTAAGAATTACTTTCTGGCAGCCAAGCTCATTAGCGAGTAAAATTGGCGTTTTTATTGCACTCCACCCTACCCCTTCGTATACATGTCTACGGCCCTTAAATATAAGTGCCAGACCAGTGGGGGTTTCTATAATTGCTAAAGTGCTCTCGTGTCCTTCTACAGTTGTTTGTGATAAACATTCTATCTCTGAGTAGCCAAAACATTGAATTTCATTTAGATTCTTTACTGCCTGAGCCCATCCTGAACCGCAAATAACAGATACGAGCGGTTTTTTGTTCCCGAGTTTTCCTTTTAAAAAGTCAGAACTTCTCTTGATGTGTTCGTTCCAGCTTTTTTTCATTGGTATTTCAAAACTTTCTTCCCGTTTATAATTTCTAAGTGATTTTTCTGATCATGCGTTTCAGATGCAGCGGTGATTCCAATCACTTTTGCATCAATAGAATAGTTTTTGGCAATTGCGAGAACATTATCTTCGTGCCCTGGTTCACAATAAATTTCTAACCTATGACCCATATTATAAACCTGGTACATCTCCTCCTCCGTCGTCCCAGATACCTTTTGAATTTCTTGGAATAATGGTGGAGCAGAAAACAAATTATCTTTAATAAACTTTACTTGTGATCCAAATCGCAAGCACTTTGTTTGTCCTCCTCCGGAACAGTGCACAGCTCCCCTTAAGTGGGTTCCAAGATCCGTTGAAATATCTTTAATTAAAGGGAGATAGGTTCTTGTTGGGCTAAGTAAAGCTTCTCCAATTGTTAGTCCGGACCCGGTAAGTTTGTCATTCAAACGATAAGGACCACAGTAAACATAATCTCTATCCGTTGATGGATCAAAGGTTTCAGGATAGTTTTCTAGGTAGTATTTTGAAAGTAATTCGTGCCTTGCACTGGTTAGTCCATTACTGCCTATACCACTATTTTCAATGTTTTCATAACTTGCTTGGCCAAATGAGGCAAATCCTATGATGGACAGACCTGGAGTGATATTGGAATTGTCTATAATATTATCTTTTCTGGGTACTGCCACAGCACACGAGTCAACAGCAACGGTGCCAGTGATATCACCAACATCTGCAGTTTCTCCACCGCCACTTACCACCCCAATACCTAGATCACGAAGGCTTTGTAGGAAACTTTCTGTTCCCTCAATAAGTGATGCAAGTGCTTCCCCGGGAAAGTTTCTCGCATTCCTATTAACTGTACTTGAAATGACAATGTTGTCCCAAACACCCACACAGGCTAAATCATCTAAATTCATGACAAGGCTGTCTTGTGCAATGCCTCGAAATACATTCGGGTTTCCAGATTCTTTATAGGCCAGATACGCTATAATAGACTTGGTTCCTGCCCCGTCAGAATGAATAACATTACACCTTTCGGGATCTTTTGTGAGCAAGTCTTCGGTGACCTTACAAAAAGTTCCTTTAAACAAACCTTTGTCCATTTGATCAACTACATCATGAACTTCTTTCTTGGAGGAGGATACCCCTCGTTTTGAATATCTACTTTCGGATTCTTGCATTATCATTATCTTGTAAGATGAAAGTAATACTCTAAAGGAATTTTTTGCCCAACTTAAAAGTGCGTACCGAATATAAGATAAAGTCTTACAAGGCAGTTGAGCCTTATATGAAAAGTTCTGAGGAATTCTTATATAAAAATGAACCGATTAACAATTTGTTTTGGGAAGTTTATTTTCGATCTTCGGAAAGTACGAAAGAAATCCATGCAGGAAATATTTTTCACAGGGGAAAAATAAAATTGAGTTACATAAAAATGACTTCGGATTACATTTTGTTGTCGTCGGGCTTATCTCCTGCAATTCAACATCTTGTGGATTATGCAAAACGAAAGAAATGGATACTTCGTGGTGTACTAGGACCAAGCGAAATGAGTGAACTGTTTGCCAAACAATGGTTTAAGTCATCTGGCAAAAATATTCTTCTGGCTCAAAAAACTTTTAATATTTTTGAAACGCGGAAAACACACTTAAAATTTAATCAGGAAAACAGGATTAAGATTGTACGAGCAGATAATATGCAATGGCCTAGAATTCGTCTATGGGCTTCTTTATTTGCCAAAGAATCAGATTCTTCAGCTAACGAATTAAGTACTGTAAAGTTAGCTCGAGAAATTTTGGAGCAAGGAAACATGTATATTTTCAGAAAAGCCGGTGCTTCAGTGGGAATGGCTGGATTTGGGAGAAAAACACCAAGCCGTTTAACCATTAATATGGTCTACATCTCGAAGGAATATAGAGGTCAAGGATACGCAAAAAAAATGATTTTTCATTTAATTAATGAAGCAAAAGACCGAGGATTTTCTAAATGTATTTTATTCAGTGAAAAAAGTTTGGAAAACAATCTATATTTGAAAATAGGCTGCCTCTTTAAAGGTAAAATTTCAGAAATCTCATTTTCAAAATCATAAAATCAACCTTTAGAGACCTTAAGATTTTGCTCTCCATCTTTTAACGATACTAATATCTGGTTAGCTTTTTGAAGAGTTTTGACGCTTGATATAATTTTTCCCTGACGATCTTTTATAACAGCAAATCCCTTCCTCAAAACCTTATCAATATTCGCATTGTTTAAGCGAGTCTCAAGAAATTCCAATTCGCCTCTTTGTTTTTCAAAAAAACGTTGAGCAAAGGTTTGTAAGCGTTGTCCTAAATCATCTAAAGACTGCTGACCAACTTGAATACGGTGCTCAGGGCTAGCGATTTTTATCTGCATTGAAAGGATTTCAAGTTTTTCACGTAATTTGATTAAGAAGCGGTCAGATATATCCCTTAAGTCTGATGAGTATCTTTGAAGAATTTCGATTTGCTCGAGAAAACTGGAACTTATGATTTCTGCAGCAGCAGTTGGAGTTTCAGCTCGTAAATCAGCAGCGAAATCCGTAAGCACAAAATCCGTCTGATGCCCGACTGCTGAAATGATAGGAACAGAGCATGCAGATACTTTTCTAACTAGATTTTCATCGTTAAAAGCCCACAGGTCTTCGAGTGAGCCTCCACCTCTTGTCAGAACTATTACATCAACCTGTTTATCAAGATCAGTAAGTTTATCTAAACTAGATTGCAGGTTTGCGGGTGCGGTAAGTCCTTGTACCAATGATGGCGAAAGTACAATTTCACCTTTAAAACCCTTTCTTTCTAATACACTTATAAAATCTTCAATCGCTGCTCCGTCTGGAGAGGTAATCAATCCGATGCGGAGTGGCAATTTTGGAAGTGGTTTTTTCTTTTCGTCATTAAATAAGCCTTCCTTCAATAAGTTTTGTTTGAGTCGATCGAACTTCATGCGAAGATTGCCGATACCTTCTTCCATAAGATGTTTGACTCGAACTTGGTAATCACCCCTTGGCTCATATACGGTTATATCCCCAAAAATTAAATATTTTGATCCTTCCTGAAGAGGTTTTTCAATCACTCTTGCATCGCTTTTGAAGAGGACTGCTTTCAATTGTGAATTTGAATCTTTAAGCTGGAAATAATGATGTCCACTGGAATAAGACTTGAGGTTTGAGATCTCCCCTCTGATCCAAATTCTAGCAAAACTAGTCTCTAATTTTTTCCTTATGGCAGAGTTTATCTCAGAAATTTCCCAGATGTAAGAATCGGAATTACTATCTTGGAAAAGTTCTGTCTGCATTTGTCTTCTTCTTAAGGAATATTTTGCTTATCAAGTATATGCTTAACAGTAAAGCAACTCCACCACCCAAATATTTAAAATTTCCACTTATTATTCCTGCAGTTGCAATGGTATACCCGAAAGAAGTAACTGATAAGACGGGTATGGAAACAAGAAGATAAGGAATGATGGGCATTTTAAGTGCTCCAAGGATATAGTTTGTAAAGATGAATGGTATCCCAGGAGTAAGTCGAAGAATTAATGACAGTTCCCAAAAACTGGTATCGTTGTTTTTAATATCATTAAATTTTCTTTTTTTCCAAAAAAAGTAAAATTTGTTTACCACTTTTAAACCACAGAGTCTTGCTAACCAATAAGTCCATACGCAATTTAAAGAAAGTGCAATAGAACTAAAAATTGCAGCTTCCAATGTTCCGTTAGTTTCCCCCCAGATACCAGCGAATGCAAGTAACGGAGAAACTGGTAAGACAAATGCAGGGAGAATAACTATACTAGAAAATAAAAGAAACCCATTGTTGAGAAGTATGACAGAAAACTCATCCCATAAAATACTCAACCAACCATAAATCCAATCTATCGACAAACACATAGGTTCCTCAAAGCTTAAGAGATTAGGTAAAATTATCAATATAACTAAAACTGCCAAAACGAGCAGTTTAGAAGCATTCATCTTATCCCGAATGCAAATGCGATCATTTATCAGAAGAATTTGTTTCTTTTACTTCTTGATTCCAAGATTCGAAATGAAATGAAGTATTTCTCTCATCACTAGAGTTAGAATTATAGCTTTCTTTTTTAAATGTATTAAAAACGGGTAAAAGTAGAAAAAACAAAACAAATACAATTGCTATCCATAAAACTAATACAAATTTAGAAAAACCTGATTTCTGGTAACTAGTAGTATTCATAGGTAAATATGTTAATTAAGGGTTTAAAAGTAAACTCAATGAAATCGTAACCAGTAAAGAAAGCCTGGGAGAAGTATCCCCAAAAGGCTTACTAATCCTAAAATAATTTGGGCTCTCATTGCCTTCTTTCTGTTTTCAGGAGTGTGGGGTGCGGGGGGATTACCCCAGTCATCTTTGTCGTTAGTAGATTGCTTTTGCATAGGCTATATAAATTATCTATTTATTAGTTTTCGACAAAGCAATGATATCTGTTTTTTTATATGTTTGGTAAGGTTACAGTAATAGGCCCTGGTCTATTGGGTGGATCACTTTGTTTAGCTTTAAGCGAAAATAAAATGAGCGATAGGATAGTACTTTGGGCTAGGACTAAGGAGTCATGTCAAAATGCTCAAAAAATTTTTCCATTTGCCGAAGTAGAAGAAAACCTTGCAGAATCTGTTACGGGAAGTGAATTAGTGGTTATTTGTACACCAGTAGAGACAATTACTGATATTATAAGAGAAATAATCCCTCATTTATCTAAAAAAGCTTTAGTGACGGATGTAGGAAGCGTGAAAAAAAATATATGTCAAGCCGCTGAAGATTTATTTAAAAATGAAACGGCTTCATTTATTGGCTCACATCCAATGGCAGGTTCTGAAAAATCAGGCATGAAATATGCCAATGCAAATCTATTTAATAGTCGTCCTTGTATTATAACTCCTAGTTCAAAGAAGGACGGTCGAATTGTTGATGTAATCATTAAATTTTGGGAAAGATTAGGAATGGTTGTATATCAGAAAGACTCTATGGAGCATGATTATCTAATGGCAGAGTTAAGTCATTTACCTCATTTAGTTGCATCTGTCCTTTCACATGCACTCCAAGACAAAACAAAAAATGCCAGACAACTTGCTGGCCAAGGTCTTAGAGATACTACTCGCGTTTCTGCAGGAAATTCAAATTTATGGTCTTTTATCCTTTCGGAAAACAAGCCAAACTTAATTAAAGCAATTAATCAGTTCAAATCATCCTTAAAGGAGGCGGAAAAAATTCTATCAGGTGAGAATATCGAAGAGTTGAAAAAGTATTTGGAAAAAGGTTCTCTCTTTAGGAAATCAATTGAATGATATGGTCACACAATTGGATGTCATTCCTTTTCAAAAGCCCTGTACAGGAGTTATTGAATTACCAGGGTCGAAAAGCATTTCAAACCGTGCTTTATTGCTGTCATGTTTTAATAAGTCGGCTGTAACCACTTTGTTCAACATACTCAAAAGTGAGGATGTTGAAATTATGATAGCCGCATTAAAAAGTTTGGGTGTAAATATTAAAACAAACTGGGCAGAAAAAACTCTAAGTATCGAAGGTTGTGCTGGCATTGCACCAGTTAAAGAACAGAATATACAGGTTGGAAATGCCGGAACTGTAGCACGGTTTTTGACCGCATGGCTATTGATTCAAAAGAATTCTAGTTATCATTTAGACGGTACTTTAGAGATGAGGAAAAGACCCATCCGTCAGCTTCTTCAGTGTTTTACAACAGGTGGAATAAAAATCGATTACAAGATAGAGGATGGACATTTCCCTTTTTCTATGAAAACGGAGAATTTTCATTGCGAAGAGTGGTCTATAGACGCATCGAAAAGTAGCCAAATACTTTCTGCAGTAATGATGATTTCTCCATTACTTTCAAACAAAGGAATAATCAATTTTACGACAGGCACGGTTTCCCGACCATTTTTAGAAATTACCCGCAAGATGATTAAAACGTTTTCCGGAGACGAAAGATTTAAATGTGACATATCTGATGACAGAATTGAAATTTTTGGCAGTTATTCGCGAAAAAATAATTTCAAATATGAGATCGAGCCTGATGCAACTGCTGCAAGCTATTTCCTTACTCTTCCCCAAGTTGTTGGAGGATCTTGTGAATTGACCGGGATTCATGAAAATATGCTTCAAGGAGATGTAAAGTATACTCAAATACTCAAAGAAAATGGAGCAGAAATCCTTAAGGGGAGCACAGGATATATCTCTAGGAATCATGGGAATAATAAGTTGAATGGAGGAGAGTACAATTTTAATGATATTTCAGACACTTTTCTTACCTTGGCTGCCATAAGTCCACTAATGCGGAATCCACTAACAATTAGAGGAATCGAGCATACTAGGAATCAAGAATGCGATAGGGTTGACGCTATGGCAAAGGAACTTACAAAACTAGGTCAACTTGTCGAACAGACTCCGGACAGTATCCATATAATCCCAGATTTAAATAAACTTAAAAGACTTGCCTCAAGAAAAGTGATTGTTGAGACATATGAAGATCATAGAGTTGCAATGAGTTTTGGGATTTTAGGTTCATTTAACTTATTACAAAATGGCAAACCATGGTTGACGATTTCTGATCCTATGTGTTGCTCCAAAACATTTCCTGAATTTTTTAATGTTCTTTCCAGTATTAGAGAATCTTGATGTTTGAATGAATAGATTTATAACTATTGCAATAGATGGAGGAGCAGGTGTTGGGAAATCAACTTTAGCTAAGTTGATATGTTCAAGGAAAAATTATTTATATATTGAGACGGGAAATTTTTATCGGGCAATCGCTTACCTCATGCTAGAGATGAAAATTAAACCGGAATCGGTTGCCGAACAACTCAGTCCGGATTTTGTTAAATTTCATTCCAAGATTTCTTCAAAAGGTTTTGAGTTATTTATAGGTGATACTAATTGTATTGAACTAGACCTAAGATCTGCAGATATAAACAAATGTGTGAGTGATTATGCAGCACAACCAGCACTGAGGAAATTTCTGTTGGATTTTCAACGGAAACAAGTAACTATTGCAGAAAAAACCGGTTTTGGTGGGATTGTAATGGAAGGCCGGGATATTGGTTCAAAAATATTACCAAATGCAGATTTAAAATTTTTCTTATCCGCTGATTTCGAAACCAGAATGATGAGAAGGGATCATGATGGAGAGTCTGATGAAATAGTTACTCGAGACTTAAAAGACAGTAAAAGGTCAACATCACCTTTGCTTAAAACAGATGATGCTATTGAGATTGATACTGGCAAGTTAACAAAAGAGGAAGTATTTGAAATGGTAAACACGGAATTGGAAAAAATTATATGAGCTTCATATATTCTTCTGCACAATTTTTTTCAAAATCTTATTTTAATTTATTTCATAACTTTGAGGTTATTGGGCTAGAAAATATTCCTGAAAAAACACCTTTTTTACTTGCTAGTAATCATGCAAGTTTTATCGATCCACCAGCACTAGGGTGCCTTGTTCAGAGGGATATTTGCTATCTTGCGAGAAGAAGTTTATTTAAATTTCCTTTCAATTTCATACTTAACAAATTAAACGCAATTCCCCTTCAACGTGAAAGACTGGATCTTAAAACATTGAAAACAATTCTTAAGTGTATCGATCGCGGAAAGGGTGTGTTAATTTTTCCAGAGGGTACGAGGTCTGAAAATGGAGAAATAAAAAGAGCTAAATCAGGGATAGGGTTTATTGTTGAAATGGCGAAGGTTCCAATTATACCGGCCAAGGTAATTGGAAGTTTTCAGATTTTGCCCAAAGGAAAACTATTCCCCAAACTTGGTCAAAAACTAATTATTAAGTATGGGGTGCCTTTTAATGCAGAAGACGAGGTATTTGAATTGGATAAAAAAACCCGTTATCAAAAAATTGCAGATTTAATAATGAATCGAATCGATATGCTTTAGGTGAGTCTATGCAATTTCTTCCTTAGATTTCCCATAGTATTTGTTGTAGTACTTATACCTGTAGTATCCATAACCATAACCATAGTATCCGGAGTAATAATATCCAGTTGATTTCCTTGCCGGTAGATCATTCAAAACGACACCTAAAATATTACAACCAGATTCTTCCAAGTTCTCTAGCAGGCCTTTAGCGGCTCTTCTTGCTACTTTTCCATACCTTGTCACAAAAATAACATCATCTGCAATTTTTGAAAAGGCTAAGGCATCAGGAAAAAGCCCTATAGGAGGGCTATCCACAACAATTATGTCTGAAATTTTCTTTAATTCATTGATTAATTTTGTAAATTCTTGTTTTTCTAGTAACTCTGTAACGCTTCTTGTCTTGCCTCCGGAAGTTAACATTTTCAGGTTAGGGTGAATTTCGTGAAGGTTGTTATTTAAATTTTCTTTTAGGAAGCTAGGATCAGAGCTTATTCCATTGATTATATTGATCAATCCACCGTTATTCTCTAATCCTGCGAATTTATGAAGACCGGGTCTTCTTAAATCAAAGTCTATAACAATAGTTTTTTTCCCGTGATTTGCACATGTATATGCAAGATTAGTTGAAATTAAGCTTTTACCTTCACTGGGTATAGCAGAGGTGACTAATATAATCTTAGGATATTCGACTAAAGAGTTGATCTGAATTTTGCTGAACATGGATCTAAATGATTCAGCAAGACCGTCGTCTAAATCGTTTCCTACTATCAATGGTCTGTCTTGCTCAATTATATTCGAGATTTTGGGAATACCCGTTATCAAGTCTCTTCCCAAAAAAACTTGAATATCCCAAGGAGACTTTATGCGGTTGTCTATAAACTCTAGCAAAAATGGAAATACAAAAAAGATTCCAAGAAAAATCATAGCAGAACTCCGGTGTATCCCTCCTCGGTCTGGTGTGAATGGTGCTCCAGGTAAAGATGCGAATTGTTCCTTTTGTAGGGGGTTATCTTGATCTTTTGGAAAGGCTTGTTCGATAGTAACTTCATTTAACCGTTTCTGCATTTGAGCACTACTGGCACGAACAATTTCTAGTTCTCTTTCAAGATTCCTTAAAGTGTCGTCGATTTTACTTAGAGAGTCGGCTTCTTTTTGAACTCCTTCCAGGGCTTTTTGAAAGTTACTTTCAAGAACGGTTAATTGTTTATCACGGTCGCGCAAATCTGAAATAGCTTTTTCGATTTGTTGCAAAATTTGAGTCAGGGTTGATTGAATCTGCCTTGCGTTAGAAATCATTTTTGGATGATTTGACAAATAACCAGTCCCCACTTCCTCATAATCTTTTCTTATTTTGTATAATTCTTGGAGAGATTTTCTTAGATAAGGAATTTCTCCAAATTCCTCAATCTCACTAATTTTAAAAAAATCTTTAAATATATCGTAACTTCTCTCTAAAGAATCGATTTTACCGTTTTGCTGAAATTGTTTTATTTGATTTTGTATGCTATTGATTTGGGATATGGTAGAATTTATTCTAAGCTTTTCTATTCTGCAGTTTGTGATTTCAGATTGGTACTGACTTTTCTTAGTTGCGTTCACTTGCTTATCATCTTCCAAAAATGGTGTCTTTTCTTTGGTTTTGAGTTTCGACATTTCTTGCTTGAGGCTTGTTTCTTTCTGCAATTCATTCTTCAGCAATCTTTCCAGTGTCTTAATGGCAGACTCGACTTTTAGACTAGAATTACTTTTATGCAAAATTTCGTATTCAGTTTGAACCTCTCTTGCAATTATCATGGCAGACTTGGCTGACCTAGCAGTAGATGAAATTGTAAATTTCGGCCTACTTTCTTCTGAAACTGAGATGGAAAAACTAACGGTTGATGCTACATTTGTTGGAATCCCTGCCTCAAGATACGGTTTTAGCATTTCACTTTTTAATTCTGGTGAATTCTCAATCTTATTTATCACCTGTAATTTAAGCTCTTGACTATTTAATCCGTCTCGATGCTTGGCAACAAGCAGCTGAAGTTGTTGTTCCTGTTGATCAACTTTTTGAAGATTAATAATTGCAGGAGGTGGAATGAGTCGAAAGGATGAAGAACTTCTAAAAGACTCAGGAACTTGGAGTTCGTTGTAAGCAAATGCTAAAGCAATCGGGAGAGCGATTGAAAGTGAAATAAGCCATCGATCTCGTATAATAAGAAAGAAGTCCGAAAAACTTTTAGCTTTTTGGGAAGACTTGCTTGAAGTGAGTTCGTCTGTTAGTTGCTGATCCACAATTCTAATCAAAAAAGCCTTTCAGGAACATTAATTTGATCTCCAGGGTAAATCCACCACTTTTGTCCTTTGATGTTGGTTGTTCCATTGGATAGTGCTTCAACATCTACGACATAAACTTTTGTCTCAACCACATTTTGTGCCTTATCACGAAAGGTCCTTGTAACAGAAACCTTCTTTTTGTTTGCAATTGGATTAAAACCTCCAGACATATTAATTAACTCGGTTATACTTATTGCATTAGCTTCGTTAGGTAAAGCAAACGGACCAGATTTATTAACGGAACCTGAAATGTAAACATATTTGGGGCTGTATGAAGTTATTTCAACTATAACTGTCGGATTTCTAAATATTTTTTGATTTATATATTCGTTTCTTATTTTAACTTCAATCTGGCTAACTGAGAGTCCAGTAACTTCAATCATTCCGATGTAGACCAGTCGTATATGACCATTTGGGTTTATTTTTGTATTAATGGAGCATTCATTTTCATTAAGTACTCGTATTTCAATAGTATCCCCAGGATTTACTTTGTAACCATCTTTATCTCGTTTAATGTATGATTCATAGGGAGACGCAGAAAGGTACAATTGAGAAACCAATCCCAAAAATAGTAAGAAACCATTCAAAACAGTTTTAGAAGCGACCATATATCGATGCTGACAGTAGATGTTTATTAAATTTAGATAAATTTCGTGAAACAACTGAGAAGTTGTAGCTAAGTGAAGTTGTAATATTGGGTCTTATTATGCGAGTAAGTGTTGCATCAAATCCAGTTTGATCAACATTGTTTGAAACGCTGTTGGAAACAAAAACTTCTGAATTATTGTAGAAAATTCCAATAGTGGAATTAAGGTGTTGATTTAAATTATGAGATAAACTGTATCGAAATTTGGATTCGAGTTGGGCTCGACTTCTAGCAGTGGGAGAAAAAGTTTTAGAAATTTCCAATTGTGATTTGGTTTTTATGTTGTGATTCAAAAATAGAGAAATTGTGGAGATAAGGGAATTCGTATCATCAAATGAGGCTTCCATAAAGTCTATATTGGAGTATCCGATGGAAGCTCTACCGGATAATTTTTGTGATATTGAACCGTTCGCACCTAAAGAGTAACTGTGCGTAATGAAATCACCGTTGTTTCCAATGGATGAGGAAGATTCTGATTTACGATAAATGTAGTTAAAAAACAGATCAAGCTTGGGTGAGTATATATAAAAGATGTTTGAAGATATAGGAAGATTAGAAAAATCATTATAATATGAATTGATAGAACCCGATTGATACTCCCTTAACTCATAGTTTGTACCAGTGCTGACTGCTAGTTTGGGACTATGATTATATCTTACATCAAAACCGGCTATTAAATAAGTGTAAGAAACTAAATCTGCCTCAATAAGGTCGGTGCCCACATGTTGACCAATATCAAAAGTAGCAGAAAATCTTACTTTCGCATTGTTTGATATTCGTTTGTTAAGAGACAATGTTTCATCAAAATCTAGAATTAAATTTGTAACAGGAATTATGTAATTACTTGAATCGTTAAATGCGAATCTAGCAATTTCCGCACCGGCAGAAACCTGAAAACTAAGTAAATTAAGGTCCTTACTAAAATGGAGGACAGGAGAGAACCTTAAGACAAAATCGTCCTTACTTTCGATTCGGCTATTTGATTTTTTAGTGATGGAAAATTCATTTTGGTTAAGACCAAACAAATTAGAATCGTAAGTCAGGGAAAGAGTACTTGTAGCGTCAATCTTTCCAAGTTTTCCTTCAACAAGTCCAAAGCAAAATTGAGGTATAAGTAGAATAAAAAAATAAAGTTCTCTTTTAATCATTATATTGTAGAATAAAAAATGTAATTTATAGAATGGTTTATAAATTTTACATTATTTTAATTTTAATTCTTCCTTGGTTTAAAGGTGGTAATGCAGATTTTCCACTAAGATACATCATCTACAGTGGGTTTGCAATATGCTTATTAAGCTTAGTTTATGGGAATTCTCAAAAGATTGTACGAAGTATAAACAAAATATATTTTTGTGGATTTATAGTA
>MDTE01134820.1_pt1 | contig 20430 bp, 28 predicted proteins | sample 811231 | NCBI WGS metagenome assembly MDTE01 (sample SAMN05326651, study PRJNA326480) | marine metagenome | isolation source: seawater | place: Indian Ocean: Red Sea | collected 2010
AGAGACGGAAGCGTGTGGTTCAGCACTCTTGTTGGATCGTTGTTTATTTACGACGCAACTACAAGCGGTTGGTACGAAACTGCACCTGAACGCAGCTTTGCTTACGGTGCGAATGCACCTGCACCTAGCGCACAGGGCGCTGGTTGGTATGACTCAGATGCTGCAGCACTTAAAGTTTGGAATGGCAGCGCCTGGGTTAGCGTCTAACATCTGCACGGTTCATTAAATAACAATGGCTAAACCTAAGAACACAGAGTTCATCGCATCAAGACCGAAAACAACGTCAATCGGTCAGGGTAAGCATTCCCGTCCCAATCGGCGTGGAAAGAAAAAGTATCGCGGCCAAGGACGCTAAAATAAAATTAATAACTAGGTCGATATGGCGATTGTTTCTCTCAGAGCAGGTGCAACAATCTCCGCTGGAGACTCTGTCTGGGTTTCTTCTGTAGGTCTTGCTTACCCAAGCTCGGCGTTATTTGAAGATCAAGCAACGATCGCTGGTGTTGCAGTCGACGGTGGAGCAGTTGGAGATTTAATTCGCATCAACAACGATGCAATCTATGACTCAACTGCTTCATATACTCCGGGTGAGCTTCTTTATGTAGATGTAACACCTTCAGGTAGTTATCGAAATTACGTTGAAGTTGCTTCCGGTTTAGCTCTTACGAGTTATGTCGGTCTGTATATCACCGAAGTCGGTCGAGCCGTCACTACAAACAAAATTAATGTTGAAGTAGGTCGCCCAACATTTTTAGTTAACCCCACTTCTATCTTCCTCCTAGAATCAAGTAGTGACCCCCTTCTTGATGCTATCCTTCAAGAAGATGGAACTACAATTAAAACTGAGAGCGCTCTGTAATTATGGCAAGCCAGAAGATATCCGAATTTTCGGCAATTACAACGCTTGCCAGCGGTGACTTTTTTCCTGTAGTTCAGGCTTCAGGTACAACCAACAAGCGTGTTGATGTTGGTGTACTTGATAATCGTTATGCAGCTGTCAGTAGTGGTGCTTTAGCCCATGAAGCACTCGCATCAGGTAACGCAGCTCTTACTTTAGGTACTGAAGCTCTTGCTTCTGGTAACGCTGCTTTATCTGTTGCTGTTCCAGAAGTCGGAGCACTTGCTTCAGGTAATGCTGCGTTAACGGACGTTGCCTCGAAGTACGCTATCGCAGGTGGTCCGATCACTGGCGTGGTCACTACTCAGTCACAGTCGATCGGTGAAGTCACAACAACTGCTCTGACTTCTGGTGTTATCACGTTTGATTTTGGCGCAGGTAATAATTTCGATATCACTCTGGGTGGCAATTCGACCCTTGCTGGTCCGACTACTCCTAGTGGCGGTCAGACCGGAACGATCACTATTCGTCAAGATGGTACGGGATCGCGTACGCTCGCATATTCCGGCGGTTGGCAATTTAGTGGAGGCACCGCACCGACTTTAACGACGACAGCGAGCGGGGTAGACGTACTTTCGTATTATTGTTCTACACCTTCTGAAATTCAGGCAGTTCTTACCACTGATCTCCAATGAGTTTAGGTAGCGCTTCTAATTTCTTTCTCGGTGCTGCTAGTGCCACTGGCGGAGGCGCGTACGAGATTGAACGCAGCTTGCGGTTTAACAGTGCTGATAGTGCATACCTAAATAGAACACCGTCGTCTGCCAGTAATCGCAGGACATGGACTTGGAGTGGTTGGGTAAAAAGAAGCTCTTTAGGGTCTAGGCAACAAATTTTTGGTGCTGTAACGAGTGGAAGCGTTTTTGGTTCATTAGAGTTTAATAGCCTCGATTCGCTTACATTTTACGAAGACACTCTTGGCAGTTTCTCTGTTGTATTTACAACAAATAGAATTTTTAAAGACATATCAGCTTGGTATCACATTGTTCTTGCGCTTGATACTACTCAAACAACTGCTTCAGACAGGGTAAAACTATATGTGAATGGAGCCCAAGAAACAAGTTTCAGTGCTGGGCCAAGTGTTGTAGCAGACGGGGAAGGCTTAACCAACTCCACTACAGGGCATAATATCGGGTCTTGGACTCCAGCGAGTAGCAGCTTAAACCTTAATGCTTATTTAGCCGAAACTCATTTTGTCGACGGTCAACAGCTTGCCGCATCTGACTTCGGTGAATACGACAGCAACAATGTGTGGCAGCCGAAGGAGTTTACCGGCACTTACGATCGTGGAGCAAACCAGAGCCAAGTTTGGAGTACAGCTACCACTGTTTCCTTTTACGGCAGTACCCAAAATGGAAACACTTCAACTATTGCAGACGTTTTTGACGGTAGTGAGACTACCGGTTATTACGTACTCGACTCTTCAGCTACTGGCCCCGGACTTTGCTATAAACTAACCTTCCCTTCCGGCGTTCGCGGTTCCCGCGTTCGTTTTCGTACCGGTGGAGACGCTGGTGCAGCTGCGGCTCTAAACACAGAAGTTGTTGGTGACCTCGTCGGCGGATCTGCTTATACGTGGTACACAATTTATGAAGGTGCTGAAACCGATATTGACTACATTGTTTTCGGCAATAACGACAGTGGTGGGACTAGAAACAACATTTCTAATGCTATTGAAATTGACGGCAAATTACTCGTTGATTCAGGTATATCTTTAACAGATAACTCTTTCTATCTAAACTTCTCCGACAACAGCAGCAACTCTGCACTCGGAACGGACAGCAGTGGGAATGGTAATGACTGGACTGTCAACAATATTGAAGCCGTTGCTGCTTTTGGTATTGAAAACGCTTGCAGTATTTATGGTCCAAGCTACGAGACTTTCTCTTTTCCCATAACCTATACGACGACAGTAACTTTCGAAGCTTTTGTTCGTGTTACTACCTCAGTTTCATATAATTATCTTGCTTATAACAGTTCTAATAATTGGAATCTTGGAATAACTACAAATTCTGTTCTTTTTGGAGATTTCACTGGCGGTTACACAACTTTCACTGGAACTAACGTAGATGATGGTGATTGGCATTTTCTCCGTCTAACAACTGACGGTAGTAATACAAGTTTGTACATTGACGGGGTTCTTCACGCCACAAATGCGAGTGATGGCGGTGTCTCAACGGGTACTGAAGTTACTAATGACGTACGATCTGCAGGCACTGGTCGTATGCGAGTTGCTTATATGCGTATTACGACTGGAGGCACCCCACCGACTACTGGTATTCCCGCTCTTGCGGACATGAATCAACCTGCTGGAACAGGCGGCACATTAGCTTTCTTCGATAAACTTGATGATATTGCAGGTAGTGGAACTAAAACAAGCGACGGAGGAAACGTAACGATCACTATGGCGGCAGCCACTGTGACTACTAATAAGTCAGGTACAGACAGCCTGATTGATTCACCGACAAATTACGAGGCAGAGTCTGGCAATAACGGTGGTAATTATGCGACATTGAATCCCTTAATAGGTATTTCAAACGGTGGAACACCATCAAATGGAAATCTTGATTGGTCAGATGGCAACAATCTTTCAACTATTGAAATACCATCTTCTGGTAAATGGTATGCCGAACAAACTATCACAGGTTTAGGAGCAGATGTTAGTTTTGGCGCAAGTTTTGGGGTCAGAAGCTACGACTTTAACCGTTATGCTCGTCTAAGAACTGCAGCAGATAGAGGGCAGACAAGTGGTCTTGGCACAGCAAGCACTCCTTCGTACTCGCAGCTAAGCGTTGAAGACGTTATCGGAATTGCGGTCGATTCTGACGGAGGTTCGATAACTTTTTATGTAAACAACTCAAGTGTTTATCAGATAACTAGCATTACTGATATTTCTGGGTTGTTTTTCTACACTGCATTTGCAAGCTCTGGTGATACAGGTAGCTGGAACTTCGGCCAACGCCCATTTGCGTACACGCCACCAACAGATCATTTAAGTCTTTGCACAACCAATCTCGCCGACCCAACGATTGCTGATGGTTCGACAGAGATGGGTACAGAGCTTTACACCGGCAACGGCAGTACGCAGTCAATCAGTGGTTACGACTTCAGCCCAGACTTTGTGTGGATGAAAGGGCGAAGTGGTGCAAGAAACCACGGCTTATTTAATACTGTTACCGGAGTAAACAAGGGGCTTCACAGCAATTTAACCGATGCTGAATTTAACGATTCGAGCACTTTGACAGCATTTAATTCAGATGGTTTTTCGTTAAGCACAAACGCAACCTTCAACGCTAACACCGAGACATTCGCAGCGTGGGCATGGGACGCCGGAGACTCAAACACCACAATTAGTGCTGGTAGCCTGAACAGCTCTACTTACGATCAAAGCGCAGTTTGGAGCGACAATACAACAGCTAGCGATAGCTTTGATTCAGGAACTTTACCTCAAGCATTCGACGGAAAGTTAACAACCGGTCCCCTCATGACGGGTCAGACCACAACTTATGTGGTTGATTTAAGTTCGGATTTTACGGATGGCACTATTCAGGTCTACACCGCTGGTTATCAAAAAATTGATGTTACTGATGATGGAGGTACAAACCGTGAAATCTTTGACGGAAGCGAAAGTGGATATGGTTGGTTCCCTGCAACACCAGCAACGTTTACCAATATCCAGTCGGTCACAATCAAACCACAAGGATCAGGCGCAAGTAATAGCAATGAGCTTCGCGCAGTTAAAGTTAATGGCAAGATTCTTGTAGACAGCGATCAAACCCCTACCGACATCCCGGCAGCTACTTCAACCGTTCGCGCCAATACGTCTGCTGGTTTTTCAGTTGTCACCTGGACAGCTGTTACTGCCACCCCAAACACAATTGGTCATGGCGTCAACGCAACTCCAGAATTTGTAATTACCAAAAGCCGCACGAGCGCTAATCATTGGGCCATATGGCATAAGGATCTTCCAACAAGAAGCAATCTTCTGAGATTTACTACTGGTTCGTATTTAACTTCGTCGAATTACTGGCAAACAGATGAAGAGTGGACAAGCAACACTTTTGGAGTTTTTTCAACTGCAGATTCTGGAGATAATAATTATGGCGATATGGTTGCTTATTGCTTTGCCCCCGTGGAAGGCTACAGCAAGTTTGGTTCGTACACCGGCAATGGTTCAACCGATGGTCCGTATGTTTTCACCGGCTTCCGCCCCCAGTGGCTTTTGGTTAAATCTTCAACCGCAACTTATGGTTGGTTGATGGTTGATGCTGTTCGTAATACATATAATTATGTGGACAATTACCTCTATGCGGATAGTTCTACTGCTGAGCTTTCTAACGTATCGGACTTATTTACCTTCACGGCAAACGGTTTTAAAGTCGGAAACTCTTCTGCAAGTAATACAAATAGCGCTACTTTCGTTTATGCCGCGTTTGCCGAGCACCCCTTTAAAACCGCCCGTGCTCGATAATTTCTGCGTCGACCTTATCTGCAAAAGGTTTTATACTTAAGTTATTAGACTTCTTACGCCTGTGTACATTCTCGACGGCAAACGATTGGCCCTCGACAGGGCGTTTTCGCATGGTGGTATCAGTTACCCAGCCAACTGGCTTCGTTTATCGAGTCTTGCTGAAAGGCAAGCGATTGGAATTACGGAAGCCGCGCCAGAACCTAGCTGGAATCAAAAATTCTACTGGGGTTACGACAGTGAAGGTAATCTGATCCCTAAGGATCACGCTCAGTTAGTTTCTAATTACTCTGCTAAAACTAAGCAGACTGCAAATTCTCTGCTCTCCGACACAGACTGGATGGTCATCCGGGCTGCTGATAACGGAACCGCAGTTCCCTCTGGCATTAAGACTTATCGAGAAGAAGTTCGTACTACTTGTTCTTCTAAAATTACCGCTCTTGCTGGTACAGCAGATACACCAGCCTTAGCGGAATATATTCAATATGTTTCACCCTCTGGCGGAGCCTCTACCGATTACAACTACTGGCCTGCTCAACCTACTGAGGAATAAAGAGTATGGCGAACCGATCGATTTTCAATCGTAGGTATACGTCCTACACTCCAGGCAGCACACAGGTCTGGTTAGTTAATGGGCAAGGTGTTACAACCAGTCCAACTACAACCTTAGATTTCACTGCGGGCGAAGCTCTTGTTCAAGGTGAAGTCGTTTATGTAAGCGGCGCAGTTGTTCTCGGCGCTAATGCTGCAAGCGGCGTGGCTCCTGAGTTGTATAACCCCATCGGTATTACAAACGCTGCCGCTTCTGCCACTGAAACTGTTGGTGTTGTTTTAGATAACAACGTAACTATCAGTTCTTCCAACCTGATTCATGAGTCTGCGATGACTCCTGGTCAGTACTACTACTTAGCTCGCGAGAAAGGCAAACTTGTTTCTGCAGATGCACCCTCTGGCATCACAATGTCAGGCGGTTACGCAGCTGCTGTTCCTTTAGGTCTTGCTCTTTCTACGAGTGAATTACAGGTCGAAATCCAAGGCCCGATCATTCTTGTTGATTGACGGTATACTTTAAATAAGGGAGGATTCCAATGGCTGATCGTCGTCCATTAGTCTTAATTAGTGGGGTATTTTCCGAACTTCCCCAGGGCGACACTGCCATTGGTGCTTCTGCAGGTCAACTAACCGCTGGAAGTGGTGTATCTGGAGGCGGTGCTCTTGACGGAACTGCTCGTCGTTTAGATATTGCACTTGCTCCGAATGCAAGTGGTCTGATTATCGTTGGCGACGGCGACTCAGCGACTCTTGGCTTCGACGGTTCGCACGTTGCGTCTGGTTCCGCTGCTCTTGCACTAGCTGGCGAAGCACTTGCATCAGGTAACGCAGCTCTTGAGGTTGCGGTTCCTGAAGAAGGAGCTTTAGCCTCAGGTAACGCAGCTTTATCTGATTTAAGTTCTAAAGTTTCTAAGGCAGGAGATGTTGTAAGCGGCACTCTCGTCGTTACATCTCAGTCTTACGGCACTGTCGGATCCTTTACAGGCTCTGGAGTTATTACGCTCGATTTCGGAGCGAACAACAATCACGTTGTTACCCTCGAAGGAAACTCGACTCTTGCTGCTCCGACTTCTGCCAGCGGTGGTCAAGCAGGCGCTGTGGTAATTCATCAAGACGGTACGGGATCACGTACGCTTGCTTATTCGGGAGGTTGGTCGTTCGCTGGCGGGACTGCGCCAACCCTAACGACGACAGCTAGTGGCACTGATATTTTGGTGTACTACTGCTCTGACTCAAGCACATTTAATGCATCCACTATTCTGGATGTACAAAACGCTTAATAGGGCAGGTTAGTTATGTCACTTCCAGGTAATATCAACCAACTTTTGATTGGAGCGGCGGCCTCTGGTGGTGGCGGTGGGTACGAGATTCAACGCAGTTTGCGTTTTAATAGTGCTGATAATGGATATCTAGATAGAACACCGTCGTCTGCCAGCAATCGAAAAACATTCACGTTTTCTTGCTGGGTTAAAGCGTCTAATCCTGGTCTCGAAAGAATTATATTTCAAAGCGCTAATAGTTGGTTTAGGTTTAATACCAACGATGCAATCTATTATTACTGGTCTGCAACAGACGCTATCTACACCGATGCAGTTTTACGTGATCCTAGTGCGTGGTATCATCTTATTCTTGCAGTAGATACAACTGATGCTACAGCCTCAAATAGAATCAAAATATATAAAAACGGAGTTCAGCAAACGGTTGATGGTACGCAACCGAGTCAAGATGCTAACCTTGATTTTAACAACAATGTTATTCATTACATAGGCAGGCAAGGCAGCAATCTTGCCAATATGTTTAATGGTTATTTAGCCGAAGTTCACTTCGTCGACGGTCAACAGCTTGCCGCATCTGACTTCGGTGAATACGACAGCAACAATGTGTGGCAGCCGAAGGCATACTCTGGATCCTACGGCACTAATGGTTTTTACTTAAAGTTTGACGACAACAGCAACAACGCTGCGCTCGGAACAGATAGCAGCGGAAATGGCAATACTTGGAATGTTAATAATATAACTGCAGTCGCTATTGATTATGTTCAGTCAACAACAGGTACTCTATACAGCGGAAGCTGGGATCAAGCATTTAATGGTAGTACATCAACACCAGCTCCTTATGTCTATAACACCACAGCTAGTGTAAGTTGGGATATTAATATTTCAGGAGTATTTGAAATATATACATCTTTGCCAGGTACATATGCTGGCAATCCAACTGTGTATACTTTGTCGAATGGCGCAACATATAGTAAATCTACAACACCAGCAGAGTGGATTAATCTGGGGAGCCAAACAAATGTCACCTCATTATCTGTAAATGCCCCTGATCCTGGAGCTTATATTTTTGCAATCCGTGTAGATGGAACGATTCTAGTATCTACAGAACCTGCAGATACTGACAGCCTGATCGATTCACCGAGTAGTTACACCGCAGACTCTGGCAACAACGGTGGGAACTACTGTACGTTTAATCCACTGGCTGTAACACCAAGCTACCAAGCATCTTCACTTACAAATGGGAATCTTGACGCCTATGTTACTGGCAACAGCCGTAATGCGTATTCGACAATAGCCTTTCCTTCCTCTGGCAAGTATTTCTTTGAAGTCACGCTAGACGGCAGTTTTAGCGGCTCGCCCATTGTTGGAGTTTCCACTTTCACTGGCGAATCAAACGCATACCCGTCCTATCAAACCACGCCAAGTGTTGTTTATAACTGGGATGGAACAAAGACGGTTGACGGCACAACCAGTTCTTACGGTGCAACCTATGGAGCCGGAGACGTTATAGGTGTCGCAGTGGACATGGATTCGTCTACAGTCACTTTTTACAAGAACGGTTCTTCTCAAGGCTCAATCTCGCTGAACGTTGAAGGAGCTATGCCTCACGTTGGTACTGCTGGCGCAACTGGTACTTACAGCCTTAATGCAGGCCAACGCCCGTTTGCGTACACGATACCAACAGATCATTTAAGTCTTTGCGCAACCAATCTTCCCGACTCAACGATTGTTGATGGCGGCACGGCTATGAACGTCGCCTTGTACACAGGAAACGGTGCTTCAAACTCGATTACCGGACTTGGTTTTTCTCCAGACATTCTGTGGCTTAAGAGTAGAAGTAACGCTACATTTCCAGCGTTAGCTAATAGTGTAGTAGGACCTTATTACTTCCTTAGAACTAATGGTACTAATACTGAAAGCGGTCCGGGTTATAACGACGATATTGTCAGCTTTGATAGTGATGGTTTTACGTTAGGAGCCGATACATATTACGCTTTTTGCAACACCAACAATTACACCTACGTCGGCTGGGCGTGGGATTCTGGCACATCAACTGTTACCAACACTGACGGCAGCATCTCCGCGCAAGTTCGCGCCAATCAGTCTACGGGGTGCTCAGTTGTTACCTGGACTGCTTCAACAGAAACGGCAGCAACTATTGGGCATGGTTTGGGTAAACAACCCGAATTAATTATTGCAAAATCTAGAACTGCCGGTGACAACTTTTACGTTTTTCACCCCGCTCTCGATACTGGAGGACTTATTAGCCAAACACTTTATTTAAATACAACAGATGCTAAAACAAATATTACCGCTGTTTGGGGTAGTTGGACTGAAATGAACTCTAGCACATTTGGTATTTACGATACTTCAGGCAGTTACACAAATAACGGAGATATGGTTGCGTTCTGTTTTACTTCTGTTGAAGGCTTTAGTTCGATTGGTACGTACGAAGGCAACGGAAGTGCTGATGGTCCGTTTGTGTATACAGGCTTTAGACCAGCGTGGGTGATGTATAAAAGATTTGACTCCACAAGCGATTGGTATATCGACGACTACAAGCGACTCGGCTATAACTTTGCAAACAAAAATTTATACCCTAATAGCGGTGTTGTTGAAAGCACTGGATCATTTACTGACTTTTTGTCCAATGGATTTAAGTTAAGATCTTCTAGTAGCGTCAGAAACGGCAGTGGTGGAGATTTTATATACGCAGCATTCGCTGAGCATCCCTTCAAAATCGCCCGTGCGCGGTAAAGTTATCAATTACTAACTAGACTTAGATTAAGCCGCACCATTGTTTATGGTCGACTTCGAAAACGATTTAGTCTTCAATCTTCAATGTTTACAGAAGAGGTCTGCTAGAAAACGTTTTCGACGAAGTATTTTGGATGAGTGGCCGGAGTGTGCATACTGCGGTCGAAAACACCCAACGACGCTCGACCACGTAGTACCCCGCGCCAAAGGCGGTAAGCAAGATCGACAAAATCTCATCGGTGCCTGTGGAGCCTGCAATCTAGAGAAATCAGATTTGCCTTGGTTTGAGTGGTATCGCGGTCAAATTTTTTGGACACAAGAAAGGGAGGACAGGATTCTGAGCTGGATCAACCAGCCGGTTCCTGAGCCTCCCTCTCCTATATTTACGAATTGGATGCACCGAGAAACGCTTTTACTTCCCGAAGCAGCTTAAACCGTTGCAGAAATGCAGCCCGGAGGACCGTGACGCCTCATCTTTCTGATGAGATTGTTTCTGTGCCGGTGATTTTCTGGCCTGGAGAAAAACGGATCTTCTCTTACTACTTCGATTGCCTCTAACGTTTGCTCGCAAGTCATCTGCCAGTCGTAAGAACTGCCGTTTGCGAGCATTGCGAGAAGAATCGAGATCATTTTTTAGCGACCTTAGTCACGATACCAGCGATCATTTCGATCACTTTGTAGAACTTGGCGTAGATCTCGTCGTCTTTAGGTGTGGGCGTGAGGTTAACGATCGCCAAGGCAAGGAGGTGTGCAGCGCCTGCAATACCGACGATGCTTGACCAGTTTTCAAGGATAAAAGACATAATCAAAATCCGATACAATATAAATATAGTCCTATAAGTACATAGCGATGCCTGCGATTCTTGAAGACGCGGTTAAATCAATTATGAAAGAAAACCCCGATATGAAAAAAGGGGCAGCTTACGCTATTGCGACTAAACAGCTTCAAAAATCTGGTGATTTAAAAGAAGGAACAAATAAAGCCACTGAGAAAGGCAAAGAGCGTGGGGAGATGAGTAAATCGACGCGAGCAAAAACCCGAGCAAGGAAATATAAAGAAGAACGAAAACGCGGTAAGAAAGACGAGCGTAGCACCAGCGGTCGTGACTGATATTTATGGAGTTAAAACTCCCTGATTTAAAGCTTCCGGAGATTGTAGATTTTCCGGAGCCTGTTATTGATTTTTTAGCACCGCTTGCACCGATTTACCCAAAGGTTTTGGTGCCTAATACCGGTCCTGGTAAGTCTTCAGCGTCCTTTCCGAAAATGACGCCTAAAGGACCAATTCCAAAACCGGTTCCAGAAGAATCAATTGCTGAGAAGATTGTCGAGGACGTGGTCGACGCCGTTCAACCGGCGCTTGATTCGCATACTGACGCAATCAGTGATTTGAGGAAAGACTTTGACGAGTTCGTTATTGAGGTAGAAGAGAAAGAAATCGAAGCGTCAGAGGTCGTCAACAGCGTTCTGATGCCTGGTGGAATCGAAATACCTATACCTAAACCTGAGATTCTTGTCGCAGCAGGAACCACAGCTGCAGTTTCTGTGGGCGCGACGCTTTTAGCCACCTCTGTTTTTAAAAAGTGTGTGTCAGCCTTTAAACCAGTTATAAAACAGGTTGTTACTCGGGTTCAGAAGAAACTTGGGAAGAACCCACCGACCTGGAGTAGGCAGCGATTGGAACAACGTCGTCGCAGATCGCTGAATAAGGACTCTCCGGCCTGATCATGTACCCTTTTTCGTACATATTCGTACATTCACGCATCCGCGTTAAGAGTATGTCGACACGCTCTTTTTGAATTTTTTTAAGACCGAGTTCTTTACAAATCTCGGTTATAGATCCGTCTAACGGGACGCTAAAAGATATTTGAGCGCCAAAATTTTGACTTCTGGTGTACTGCGGGAAAAAGTCACCGCCAAGATAAAAAGGTGTAAACACCACAGTGCCGCTATTGCAGTAGTGCCCACTTGAGAATCCTTGTGTGCTGTATGATCCCTGATTGATCTGTACCGCGCTATTTGTAACTGACCCCGTGGAAGATGACTGAGGGTTGGCAATGATTGTTGTCCCGTCAGAAGTTTGTGCTCTTACAGGACTAGCAAACGAGATTACTTGGAGAAGACCGATAAGGACGTAGTAGTAGAAGTTGTTTCGATTGTGCGCGAGATGTCCTCGGTTTCTATGATCCCTGCTGCGCGAGACGTGATCTCCAGCTGAAAATCGTCTCCCGTTGTATGAATTGAATACGTCGTGCTTGTGTTGTTGATCTCCGCACTCGGGACGACGTTGTGCCCTGACCAAGTATCGACTTTGGCCCCGTAGCGTTCGATCGCAATCGTTTCCGTGATTGTTTGTTCCGTGGTCGTCGTTGAGTTCATCGACCCTTGTGAAAACAGACCCGCAGTTGTTTGCGCCCCTGCTGGTGCTGAAAAAGTTAAAAGTGCTGAAATTAAAAGCCATTTTGGTGTTTTCACGGCTTTGTCTTTGGAGGGGTGTTCTCTTCTATTTTAGGTTCTTTCTGTTTTCGAGTTACATCAGCTGCTCTGCTGATGCCGTAACCAGCTAAAGATCCAGAAAAAATACTGGCGATAAAAGTAGGGTCCATTTTTTGAAAGTAACCCATATACGAGAGTGTCAGTAAAGCAGCACTCCAACTCAGTACTGATACCTTTACTATTTCAGCTAACCACTCGTATGAACGCTTGTTCTCTTCTTCGTTCATAGCTGAGAACTAATCACCAGTCATATAAACTATAAGAGTTATCGGGAGTTTGTAAGTGGCAGAAACAGCTAAGAAAAAACATCCCGAGAAGTGGGAACGAGCTAAGCGTAAAGCTCGTAAAAAGATGGGGGGACACTCTGCGCGTGCTATGCAGTTAGCGACAAAATATTATAAAGAAATGGGTGGTAAGTACGAAGGCAAAAAATCAAGCAAGAACAAACTTTCTAAGTGGTCTAAAGAAGATTGGCAGACTCGTGAGGAGTATGAGAAGAAAAAATGAACATCCGTAAGCAACAACAAAAACTTTTAAAAGTTTCTTGTAAAGCTCAAGAGTGCTTGAGTCGCGAAGAAGCTCAGAAACTACTTCGCAAAGCACGTAAGATATTTAAAAAGCTCGATAACAGTGGCCGACAAAGCACGCGAGAAAGGAAGAACTGAGCGCTACCTGCCGAAAGCAGCGTGGGCGTCTATGTCTAAAGAAGAGCGCAAGGCAACGGATGAAAAGAAGAAGCGAGCTACACGAGGTAAACCTGTAAACACTCACGTAGCCAACACTGAAAAAGCCAAACGGGCTGGCAAAAAAGCTCGGTCGTACAAAGCATCTAAGAACAATGGCTAAACAAGGACCCTGTTGGGATGGTTACGTTATGGAGGGAATGAAAAAAAGCAAGAAATCGGGGAAAATGGTGCCAAACTGTGTAAGAGCTAAGAAAAAAGCTCGGTCCTATAAGAAGTCGAAAAAATGACCGATCAAGCTTGCCCGACTCCTTCATCTGACGATAAAAAAGAGAAGAAAACTCTTCATTTTGAGCGTCCTAAGACTCAAAAAGAGGCTTACTGGGAAGAACGTTGTGAGAAAGACCCACAGTCCCCTGGTTGCCTTCTCTACGACGACTGATCGTCGTAATTTTCAGTCTTATCTTCAAACAATTCATAGGAGTAGCCCATTTCTCCTCCTAGAGGTTCGTCGCGATTATCTCTAAAAAAATAAACTGCCTGAAAACCGGGGTAAAAGTCTTCCGCTTCCTGAGTATCCCAGGACTCATGTAGTGCTTTTATTTCTTCGTCTACCTCTTTCAAAGTCACCTGAGTTCTAAACTCAGCCCAGTCATCACGGCAGTAAAGGCGAGCTTTCCGGACCCAAACGTTCTTGAGTATGCTCGGCCAAAAGTGTGAAATAAATTCGATTATTTCGTATGTCGCAGCATTCAGCTTGTTGTAATGCATCCTGCGTGGGCGATTAAATCAAATCTAAGTCAAAGCCTTTAAGACTAAAATAAAGGTAATCAATGATCATTTACTCCAATGGCTGAGGTCACTTTTAATCGTGAGCTCGGAGCTGCTCCCGCTGGTATCACCCGCTTCGGCCAGTATCGCTCTGAGGACGGCGGCAACGTTACCGTCAACAGCACCACGGAAGATACTTCTGAAGGTTCTCGCAAACGTGCTGACAAGTATGCGGTGACTTCGAGCGCCACCGGAACCGGAACTGTGACTCTTTTCGCTGGTTCTGAAGCTGTCCGCCGTGTCTATATCCTCAGCGGCACCGACGGTTCAGTACTCGGTGAAGTTGACGCTCCTAAAACTTCTGGACGTTCTGATGTTTCCTTCACCTTCAGTGTTGGAGCTTCGATTGAGAACTATCTTTATGTCGAAAAAACAGACCGTTCTCCCGCTGTTTATCGAGTGACATATACTGCCGCCTGATATTAAATTAGGCAAAAGACTTCGAGTCATGGCAGACCCATCAGATCTGGAGTGTTCTCTGGCTCGGAAGATCAAAGAGGCGATGGAAGAGGGCAATCGCACCTCTTCCTCGTACTACGTGTCTATACAAGAGACGGTGAGTAAGTGTGAGAAGAGAGAGGAAATTTCTGATGGGCAAGACTAAGCACCCTCTCCTCGGTCATTCGATTCTCGCTAAAAAAGATACCTGGCTGACAAGATACCCAGTCGATTCTGTCTCGTTACAGTCAGACGAAAAGCTTTTCGTGCCTAAGGGCAGCGCGTGGGAGTGGCTCAAAATAATCGTCACAGCAGGTGATTTATACCGTGAGGTAAGGCTTAAGGCTAAGCCAGACGCCAGCTGGTATTTTTATGAGCCAGATTGGAAGATTATCAACGATATAGATGAAACCATAGAATACAAACCAAATCATCACATACAATTAAATACTCCTTATTTTCGTCATGATTCTGGTTTTGATGGTGCTGATTGCACTTGCTTTAGTAGTGCTTGTGCAATGCTTTTGAAAACTTTGAGAGAAAGATCTTTTGAAAGCTATCAAGAATATCTAGAATGCGTAAGTGAACTTGGTGACGGCGCAGAAGCCTGGGTACAGCTCAAAGCATTGAGTCAGTTTGGGCTAGATGCAGAATTTAGACAAGACGGGGATTGGTCAGCAGTTGAAGAGCTTATCCAGGAGGGCGTACCGGTTCCTTTGGGGATCCTTCATTTTGGTCCTGTAGAGAATCCCAGCGGCTCGGGTCACTGGGTCACCGCCGTGGGGATAACAAAAGACCAAGAAAATTTGATTGTCCACGATCCTTACGGTGACCTTGATTTGTACAGCGGCGTATACACCTCAGACTGTGGATCGTTCCGTAAATATTCCAAAAGGCATTTGAGCCCTCGTTGGATGGTAGAAAAAGGCTACAGTTCTGGATGGTATATCAAAGCCAGAAAATGAGTAACTACAGCAAAATTCTTGAAGAATGGAGCACTGAGCAGGAAAACCGCAAGGCTCTGTTTACAGATTATTTATATCAACGCTCTGGTCGTACTAACGGTCTTTTCACCGGTTTGTGGCAAGAGTGGTGCCAAGAGGCAGGCGCACAAGCCCGAGAAGAACATTTCAATGCTATTGAATCAGGAGAAAGTAAAATTAAAGCAGCGTAAAGTGTGTTAAGTGGCGCAGCGCGATTATGCAAAAGAATATCGTGAGCATGGCGGTACAGAACGTCAGAAGAAACGTCGTGCTGCGCGTAACAAGGCTCGTAGACATATGGAACGGGCTGGGAGAGTATCTAAGGGAGACGGAAAAGAAGTCGACCACAAAGACTTCAACCCGGAAAACAACAGCCCTTCGAATCTTCGGGTAGTTAGTAAGAAAACTAACCGCGAGAAACAACCTAAACGAAGCTAAACTTAAATCATGGAACAATCCAATTTTTTACAGCAACCAGGCGGTCTCGGACCACTTCCTGGGCTCAAGCCTTTAGGCATGCCTATGGCAAAGCCTTCGGCTTATATGAATGACGACATCAGCATCACGGCTCGTCGACAGGCGTATACCGACGATGTGAGTCGTGTCTTTGCACAGTACAACATTGATCACGGTACTTATTCTCGTACTCCGGTAAATCCTTTGCCTTACGCAGAGGGCAACATCACCAAGTCAGCTCAACCTACCGGTCCTGCGGGGTACAACCACAAGGAGATGCCGCTCCCTGAGCGCCCCGTGGACATGCCGAAGGATCAGTACATCGCTGACACGGGATTTGCTGCTGATCCCACTATGCGTGGCAACGTTCAAGCATTGACGGTATTACCTAAGCAAAACTTTTTAAATACTCAAGATCCTAATCAGATGATGTACACGCAAGACTACCGGCGTGCTGATGACATCTCTTTACAAGAGCAAATGCTGGGAGGTAAGAAATGATGCGTAGTGAGCAAATGGGACCTACTCGTTTAGCGGGTATGGCTCTGGGGATGCGTCCCGCTGATATGGTTCGAGCTGTAAGTAATCCTTCAGAACTGACTGCTCGACTGCGTTATCAGCAGACATTCCCTCGCAGTTGAAGTAATGTGATCCGAGATTAATCTCGGATATGCACAGCGTAAAGCTTGATTGGATTACACCTGACGCTGAGAAGGTGATCGCTCGTCATGCGCGTGTATCCACTTCAAATCCCGATCGGGAAGAGTACGCCAGACTTCTTTCGTACTGCATCAAGCATGGACACTGGTCGATTCTTGAGCAAGCGAACGTCAGTTTCGAGATTATTACTTCGAGAGCAATTTCGGCTCAGCTGATTCGCCATAAATCGCTGTGCTTCCAGGAACTGTCGCAACGCTATACGAATCCATTTGAAACTCTTCCAGATGGTATTCATGACCGTCCTTCTGAGTTTTTGATTCGAAAGCAAGCGGAAAAGAATCGACAGTCGAGCACGGAAAATATTGATCAAGGTCTTGAAGCAAGTTTTAGAGATCGCATTTACGTTTTAGATAACCATATCTATCAGCTGTATTACGACATGCTTGAAGCAGGCGTGGCACGGGAGTGTGCAAGAAATATCCTCCCTTTGTATACGCCAACAAGACTTCACGCAAATGCCACTGTTCGATCATGGGTGCATTACGTTGGGCTGAGGGCTAAAGAAGATACTCAGCTTGAGCACCAACTGATTGCACGTCAGATTGCAATGATCTTAGGCATCGAACTTCCTACTGTTGTCAAAGCAGTCGTGGAGACAGATGATCACTCGCTTGATGGTTGGCGGTTTTTATCTGAGTCATCCTCGGACTCTTCCACCCAGTAACCAACAGTAGTTTCCTGCTCTATAAAACCCATCAGGTTTGCGAGAGCTAGATCAAGAAGCTTCTGATCCTCTTCAGAGAGTTTCTCGACTTCTTGATCGACCTGATCCTGGAGCTCGTCTTCAGACATCTTCGAAACCCTCTAAGTAAGCTTGTCGAGCTTCTTCGTTAATTCTTTTGCGAAGATAAGCAATCTTGTCGTCTACGAGATGTGCGCTAGAAACGTACGTAGCGCATGTAAAACCATCTCGTTTTAACTCTACTCTTATTAATTCAGGTCCTTGTGTGTCGATAGAGATTTTCTCTTCACTCACGACTGATTCTTCCAGGGGTTTTCGGGTGTCGGCTGCGGAGCAGCAGCTTGACGTGGAGCGGTGGCTTGAGCTAATTGCGCTGCACGAATGATTTGCCGATGCTGCTCAAGCTCTTGAGATAAGGCTGCTGTCTGCTGTTTTGCCCAGTTTTGAGCGTTAGCAGTCAACTCATCAAGAACATTCGCACTGTGCGGGAAATTAAAAGTGGCTCCCACTCCAGTCTTATTGTTGATTTTAGTTGCTCCCGTAGTTTCAGCCAACGCAGAAAGGAAGCCGTGGGCTTGCTCGACACTGACATTCGCCACAAACGAAAGCTCGACAGGGTCAACCAAACCGCGATTCTTTTCGTATAAAGCACTGAAAGCACCACTTACACGGTGAGCTACATCAGTACCTTCACGAGATCGAAGCGCTTTCTTGTCGGCGATTGAAATACCAGCCAAAACCCCTCCCATGAAACTGAGAGGGGCTCCTACAAACTGAGGGGCTGTGACCGCTGTGGCAATGGCAGCAGCCCCACCGAAGAAAATGGTCAGAGGGAAAGACTTAGGTGTCGGCATCGTGTTTTTGGAAACTAATTTCCCACTTAGAAAAGTCAGGCTCTTGAGCAAACTCCACAGGGTTTGGAAGCCTTGTGTCACCATGAGAGGCGCGATCCGATGTTAGATCAAAAGGTTTCAATCGCAAACCTTTGATTGCAGGCATTCCAGATTTAGTCGTTGCTTTGCAGTGAGGAAGCTTAAGGATATTGCACAGAGTTTCTAAAGTTCTCTCCACGAAACGAGGTTTTGCTGCTGGCTTGTACCCACACGCTTTGCAGAAGTTTGCATAGCTTGCATACAATTCGCTGTATGCGTTTTTGACAAACATGCCTTTTTCTGACTCGTCAGTGCTCGGTCGCGCTGCTCCCCTTCCCACATGCGTGGCTGAATTAGGAGCATAGAGACAACACTCGCCCATCCATGCGACGTACTGGTTATTGAAGACCAGTGCATCGATGTTGGTTTGAGCAAGCGAGGGAGCGTGTTTGACGGGGTTGGCAAGAACGTCCCTCATCTCAGCGAAAGACATTGAGAGAGCCCACGAAACAATGCCTGGAAGCTCTTCTACAAACTCGCCTTCAAGCCTGTCGTCATAAACATCGAGAAGCTGACGACGTTGACTCGCAGGTACAACCTTGTCCATAACGATTGTCAGACGTCGACGCTCAAGACCACTCGTTGAGTCGTTAGAGCTGATGTGCTCGTTACTTGCAATACAGACCAAACACTCAGGTTTGAAGCTGATGATTTCTTTTCCGTATTTACGTTCTGCGCGAAGTGTGTCGGATGCAGAAGTCAATTTCTTGAGGACGTCCATCCGTTTGTTGTAGTTCGATTCGTCCGTAAGAAGCAGAAGACGCTTACCGATAAGGTTGTAAGTCTCAAACTTGTTTTGCTCGATAAGCTCAAGGCTCGACGTGTGGGTGCTGTTGAACCCAGCGAGGGCAATCATCAACTGCTGCATCGTCGACTTACCGGTGCCACCAGGACCGACCAAGTGAAGGAAACGCTCACCGGAGGTGTAACCAGTAAGGAGAGCTCTGGCGAAGGCTTGAATTAATTTCGCTTGTCCTTGCCTGAGGGATGAGTTCATCCAGGCAAGAAACTTGGGACACTTCCGATCTCGATCCCACTCATAGAGCAACCGTGACCTGAAGTAGAGCTCTTTGTTTTTGCCAGGTTTGAACTCGAAGCTGTCGCTGTCGAGAGCCCCGTTGGCAAAAGGAATATGCTTTCTCCCCTTGCTAAAAATGCTCACTCGACCACCGTCGAGAGACTTGAGCATCTTTGCCTGGAGCATCGAGTAAACGCTGTTTACAGTTGAGGCTGCGTATTTCGGAAGAACTCCCGCAGATACAAAGGTATCGAGAGCATTGATGATCCTTCTTTTGACGTGCATCTCGTCTTGCACGTACCAAATCCCAGTGTCGTCGTCGTAGGTATAGAAGTTGTCGTGGGTGCTGTCGTAAAGATAGTTGTCGCCTTGATTCGTCGCGATAATCTCAGCTACATCATTCTCTGCGAATGCTCGCTTCTGTTCTGCAGCGTTTTGAAGATTAATCAACTGAGCCGGTGTCTCAGGAATAGAAGTTTCCTTGTCAGTCATTTTTGTTTTTGTTGATGTTGTTGTAGGTTCTTCCGAAGTTTTTTCGTTCAGAGAAAAATCATCGAAAGTCAAAATAGAATCAACAGCCTTAGCTCTCGCTTGCTTTACTGATTCTTGAATGTCTAAAGGTGCGACATTCTTGAAAGTGTCGATGTCGACGGATTTGAGCCTTTTCCAGGCTGCAATATCGTCATGCTCCGATGCCATAACGATAGCTGGTCTGATCGTCTCAACATCTCGAATGCTCTCGACGATGCGAGTAAATTTGCCGTCTACCTCCGCAGGATACGCATATACAGCATAGAACGCACGGTGTGCGACTGTCAAGGGTGAGATTCGGGTTGAGACACCGTTGTTTCTCAGCCAGTTCGTCCAGCCAAGAATCTCTTTTACAGCCCTTGTCACTGCAAGGCTTCTGTCGTCTACGGGCTTGCCGTCGAGGATGTCTGAGACAGACCTTGCCAGAAGTCTTTCGAAGTCGATTCCATCTTCTTCTATGGTGATATCTTCAAGTGCCTCAGTGACGTCGAAACGATCACCTTTTTCTTCTTTTGGTAAAGAGTGATAAACCTTTAATGCTTCATCAATCTTCTCGGCGGGGATGAATTTATCTGTGATTTGAAGAATACCTTCAACAGATTTTGACCCGTAAAACAGGTTGGGAACCTGCGTGGCTCTTATGTCTGACCCAGGGATGTCTTTAGATATTGCGCGAGTAAACCACTGATAAAACTCGCCGTCGATGAT
>MDTE01087278.1_pt1 | contig 20427 bp, 10 predicted proteins | sample 811231 | NCBI WGS metagenome assembly MDTE01 (sample SAMN05326651, study PRJNA326480) | marine metagenome | isolation source: seawater | place: Indian Ocean: Red Sea | collected 2010
CATTTGATACATGTTGTGGCAGAAATTAGCCTAACAAAAACTATGTGACCGTGACGGGGCTCGAACCCGCGACTTTGAGATCGCTCTATTGGGAGTCACGTACGACTCTCAGTCCATAATTCCATAGAATCATAGAAGTCCCACTATCTTCCAACTGATATACACGGTCATTCCCGTACTCTCGTAGACTACGGCACAATGCACTATGTACATGAAAATCATCAGCACGCCACCACGACACGCCCCTCTCGTCATCACACTTATGGGTCGATGCCATGCACGGAGGGGTGCGCGTGCGATTCGAGACGAATGCGATGCGACGACGCGAGAGGGAGACGCGAGCGAGAGAGAGAGAGAGCGAACGCGAGAGAGCGAGAGAGAGAGAGAGGCGACCGCGGACGAGCGGGACGAGCGGGACCGAACGACCGAACGACCGAACGAGCGAGCGAACGAACGCGATCGGGGTCGAGGTGGTCGAGGCGCCCGTGGAGGATGATGGGTGTTGAATCATCATTCGCGAGCGTCGACGACGCGCGCGAGTACGAGACGAGAACGCGGGACGGGATCGCGTCGTCGTCGTTCGGAACGTCGTCGTCGTGGCGCGGGATGCCGGGGACGTGGACGGTGGTGACGGTGGTGGCGTCGGTGGGGGCGGCGGCGCTGGCGAGCGCGGCGACGCTCGCGATTCGGCGAGGCGTCGTCGGCGTCGTCGGCGAAGGGGATGGTGAGATGACGACGCGCGTGCGATCGATGGCGTCGTTGGGACAACGCACGGAGCGACACGTGTTCGAGGGGAACGGTGACGACGTGAACGCGGCGTCGGATCACGGGTTCGTGTCGACGGAGCGACAGCGCGCGTTTGAGCGACGCGCGTGGTCGTGGGATCAGACGTTTTCGTGCGACGATTTTCAAGTGACGGAGGATGAATTCGAGGCGATGAACGTGGATGAGGGTCGTAAGGCGTTGTGGAGAAACTCGACGTTTTCGTTTCAGTACTGGCGGACGCCGCGAAGTCGACATTATCAGCTCTACGACGCGTACAACTTGCGCAAGGCGTTGTGCGCGGCGGGCCAATTCGACCTCAACGTCGTCACGATGATGGATAGTCGCGATTCGTGCGATTGGGCGCAGAAACATTACGACTTGGGTCGGCAAAAGTTTCCGCGCGCGAATGCGACCAGGGATAACCTGGGCGAGGGGGTTTTCTTTTGCGCCGGTCGTCCCGTCGATCACTTCGTCCTGCGCCCGTCGCCGGTGTGCGGCGTTCGCACGATGATCGAGTTGAATCGAATGAACAATCTCGGTGATTTACTCAACTGGGCGCGTCAGAGCCGACAAATTGACTACAAGTACGCCTGGTACGTCGATCCCGAGGATTTCGAAATCAACATGATCCATAAACGGTTGTTTGATCCCGAGATGGACGAGGCGTTTCCGAGGCAGTTGCGACTCGAGTGTTATCGCAACGGCGACGTTCCGAGAGACGACAACTGTCAGGAGGGATCGACCAGATCACCGAGACGCGTGTTTAAGGGAAGAATCATCGGTGGTAGACGCAAAACGGTCGATAACTTCAATTGGTCGGTTAGATATTTTCTTAGAAAGTGGGTTCCGCTCCGGGGACGTAATCGGGAGTGGACGCTGGACGAAAACGGCGTCGTGTCGTGGAAAATCGCGAATAATAAAGTCAAGGGGTGCGTGTGTCCGAGTGAGGAAGAATTGTTTACGCAGATGGCGCACACCGTTCACGGTAGATTCGCGATGTCGTTCGCGTTCGCGAGAGCCGCGTCGCGGTCGGTGCCGACGCCGAGCGTCGTCGACAAGGAATACGGAACGTGCGCGTGGGTCGACTTCAATCATAGACTGGGTCAGATTCTCGAATAAATGAAATGATCGCATGAGTTGTAGGCAGTACTGTAGTTATTACTTTCCTTCTTTAGACTAGACACCCACCGTTTTACCCGGTATTTTGCATACCGGCGGCGATGCCCTTCATGGTAATCTTCAAGACGTCGTTCACCGCTCCTCTGTAATTGTAGTCTTGGAAAGGGTAGCCCTCCAGAAGTGTGATTCTCAGCTTTTCCATGCTGAGCTTATCGCCATCTTCTTCGTTCTCAAGCGCGCGAGCCGCGATGAGGTATCTCACCTGGCACACGTTGAGAGGAGTGATGTAGAGCGAACGCTTGAAGAGCTTGTACGCCAAATTTTGGTGCACCCGCGCGGCGTCCGTCGCCTCAACTTTTTCGGGTTTCGCGAGCAAGCCGATGTGCTCGGAGACGGAGAGAAGACAATCGATGCTCTCCTGAAGCTCTTGGCGAAGTTTCGACCCGAACTCATGGAGAGAAGGATCGACGAGCGCGCGTTCGTAATATTCGACGACGACAGGATCCGCCTTGGCGAGCACCATCTCGACCAAGTCAATCGTCACCTCAAAGAACGGCCAGTTTTTGTACATGTCCCTGAGCGTCTCGAGATGGCCTTCCTCTATGAGACGCTTGAACGAGGCCGAGATTCCGAGCCAGACGGGAAGGTGGAATCGCGACTGCGTCCACGCGAAGATCCAAGGAATGGCTCGAAGCGCCGTCACGCCGGCGTTGGGTTTCCGCTTGGCGGGCCTCGAACCGATGTTCAGAGAACCGAGCTCGGCTCCTGGAGTGGCTTGCGCAAAGTAACCGACGAATTCGGGCGTTTGGAAAACCGTCTTTCGATAATGCGCGCACGAGTACTCGCTCATTTTGTTCATCACTTGGCGCCACTCGTCGCGCGGGAGCGCGGGCGGCTTGAGCGTGTGCTCCAAAACAGCCGCCGTGTACAAATCAAGCGTGTGGAAGCAGTTTTCCTTCTCACCAAAGTCCGTCTCGATCACTTCACCCTGAATCGTCACCCTGATGCTACCGTTGACGGTGCCCGGCGGTTGCGACAGCATGGCGATGTGCGCGGGACCGCCGCCTCGACCGACGGTGCCGCCTCGACCGTGGAACAACGTGAGGGCGACGCCGAATTCCTTACCCGCCTCCACGACGCGCTCTTGTCCGTCGTACAGCGCCCACGCCGCGGCCATGCGCCCGGCGTCCTTCCCACTGTCTGAGTATCCAATCATAATCTCTTGGAATCCGGCGATGTGCTCGCGATACCACGACACGGAGAAGAGCTGACGCAACACTCTCGGGGCGTCGTTCAAATCGTCGAGACGTTCAAACAGAGGCGCCACGCGCAAGAGATCTTCTCGTCTGCATCCACACTCGCGCTGTAACAATACGACGGCGAGCACGTCGCTCGCGCACGTCGCCATCGAGATGACGTACGTGCCGAGAGATCCCGGACAAGTTTGCTGAAGACGCGCAATCATCTTGCACGTGTCCAACACCTCCTTGACCTCCGCCGAACACTCGAGATCGGTCGGAAGCAACGGACGCTTATTCTCCAACTCGCTCGTCAACCATTCAATCTTCTTCTCTTCGCTCCATTCGAGATACGATCCCAAACCGACGAATCGCGTCACCGCGTCAATCGCCTCGGCGTGTCGATCGCTCTCTTGTCTGATGTCGAGCTTGACCAATCCCATCCCGAAACACTGCACCTTACGAATGACGTCCAAGAGGTACGCGTTGGCGACCTGCGCGTCACCGACTTCGATCAACGATTCGTAACACGCGATCAGAGGTTCAGAGAGTTCCTCCTTGTGACGCACGATGCTCGCGTCGGTGACGTCGATGGCCAAGTCGCTATCCGCCACGCACTGTCGCAAAACGGCGCGCGTGTTGTAGAGCTTGTCTCGAAGTTCAGCCAAGATGACGCGATAGGGTTCGTACTCGGGAATCGCCTTCCAAAAATCATCGTAATTTCGTCGCTTGCGTTCCTCGAAGATGGCCGTCTTGTCCGACTCGGAGGCGGCGAGAATCTCCTTGGCGCGCGCCTTGACGGCGTCGTTGGCGCGCCACATGGAGAGATCGAAGATTAAGCGTTGAATCGCTGAGAAGAGGAGGTTGACGCCCTGAATGCGCGCGAGGAGGACAACATCGCGCGTGCACTCGGAGGTGACGTTGGGATTACCGTCGCGATCGCCACCCATCCACGAACCAAAGGTGACGATGGATCTCGTCAGCGGGAGTCGCGGACATCCCTGCGCCAAGAGGGAGGTATCGACCCGACGCATAAAGGTGGGAATACCGTCCCAGATGGTTTGTTGAAAGTACGTCAAACCGGCGCGCATCTCGTCCTGTGGTTTCGGAGGCGTGCGACGGAGTTCGTCGGTGCGCCACGCGGCGGCGACGCTGGAACGAATCTCGTCCAACACCTCGGCGCGTTCGTAAGCCGACAATCGAAAGCGTTGGAGTTTGAGCAAACTCTCTCTGATTTTCCCGAAGGATTTGAGAATCGATCGTCGCAACGCCTGCGTCGGGTGCGCAGTGAGCACTAAATCGACGTGTTGCGTGGAGATCGCGTCGTAAATCTCCTCCGTCGTCTTGCCGGCTCGAAGTAAACCTTTGATGGCGCCGTTCGTCGTCTTGGCGGGTCCTCGAGGAATATCCTGCAAACGCTTGTGTCTCTCCTCCATCGCGTTCGCCACCTGTTCGGAGATGTTGTGCAGATTGAGTAAATTCGAATACGCCGACGCAAACTGTAAAGACTCGTCCATCTCGAATCCTTCGAGGAAATCCTTCATCGCGTCGAAATCCTTCGCCTCGTGCGACGTCTCGAATTTTTCGCTCGACTCGTACACCGCCATCAATTTATTCAGAAAATTCTCTCCCGCCGTCTCGCGAACGACGTTGAAGAATATCGTTCGAAGCAACTCATCGCACTCCTCGATGACGTCGTGCGCGTTGAAATCCTTCGACTCCCCCGTGCCGCTCAGGTAACTCGACGCCCTGGCGAGCTCGTCCAGCTTGGCCCCTTCCTCGCTCGAGAACAAGCTTCCCGTGCGCTTGTGCGCCGGTCTCTCACCGCGCACGGCGTCGAACACTCGATTCATCATCGTCGCCGCGTCGTCGACCCCTGAGCTCGCCTCGCGACGCGTCGAATCGCCGCGCGTGGACGCGCGCGTCGACCCTCGAGCGCGCGAAAAGCGACCGAACGACGCGAGCGCGAAAAACGCACACCTCGCGTCGAGACGCGCGAACGCGAGACGTTCGAGCGCGAACGAGCGCGCGTTTCGGAGGCACCCGCGAGGTGGCTCGACGCGCGCGCGACGCGGTGAGGCGACGCGCGCGCCGATGCGCGCGCCATCACTGGATATACCCGGGAGTGGAAGTCACGAGTCATGACTCGACAAGGAGTCCCCAGGGGTGAAGCCCTCACCACGGGGTCGCCGCCGCGAACGCTCGACGACCGACACGCGGCGACGCGCGACCGAGCGAGCGCGCGACCGAGCGAAGGTGTCGCGCGCGCGCGTGTATCGTCCTTCCCCGCGTTCCTCTCGCCATGGTGCCGTCGGCGCGCGCGATGACGTCCCGAACGCTCGACGCGACGGTTCCGGGCGGTTCCCGGCGAGGACGACGACGGGTCCGCGCGTCGACGACGCGCGCGACCGCGAGCGAGGAGCCGAAAAAATTGTGGGGCGGGAGATTCAGCGAGGCCCAGGACCCGCTCATGGAGAAGTTTAACGAATCGCTGTCCTTTGACCGGCGCATGTGGCGGGAGGACGTCGACGGGTCGGTCGGGTACGCGGCGGCGTTGGCGCGCGCGGGGGTCATCACGGGCGATGAACGGGACGCCATCGTGTCTGGATTGAGAGACGTGGCGAAGGAGTGGGAGGCTGACGCGTTCGAGGCGAAAGCCGGGGACGAGGACATTCACACGGCGAACGAGAGACGTTTGACGGAGCTCATCGGCGACGTCGCGGGCAAGTTGCACACGGGACGGTCGAGAAACGATCAGGTGGCGACGGACACGCGCATGTGGCTTCGTAAGGAGTTGATGCGATTGCGCGGATATTTGCGGACGTTGATCGAGGTGGCGGTCGATCGCGCCGAGCGCGAGGTGGACGTCGTGATGCCCGGGTTTACGCACTTGCAGAGCGCGCAGACGGTGCGATGGTCGCACTGGTTACTCTCGCACGCCGCGGCGTGGCAGAGAGACGATCAGCGATTGGGCGATCTCATCAAGCGCGTGAACGTCATGCCGCTCGGGTCCGGCGCGCTCGCCGGGAACCCGTTCGGGATCGATCGTCAACTTTTGGCCAAGGATTTGGAATTCGACGGCGTGTGCCCGAATTCCATGGACGCGGTGAGCGATCGCGATTACATCGCTGAGGCGAGCTTTTGGGCCTCCATGACGGCGACCCATCTCTCGCGATGGAGCGAAGATTTGATCGTCTACTGCTCGCAGCAGTTCGGCATGGTGAAGTGCTCGGACGCGTACTCCACCGGTTCGTCTCTGATGCCTCAAAAGAAGAACCCGGACGCGCTCGAGCTCCTCCGCGGGAAAACGGGCACGCAGCTCGGCTCTCTCATGGCCGTCTTGGCCACCATCAAGGGCACGCCGACGACGTACAACAAAGATCTTCAAGAGGTGTGGCACGCCATGTACTACACCGTGGATAACATGAGCGATTCGTTACAAATCTCCGCCGGATGTTTGGCGACGCTTAAAATTTACCCCGACGCCATGGAGCGCGGCTTGTGCGCCGAGATGCTCGCCACCGACCTCGCCGAGTACCTCGTGCGCAAGGGCGTACCGTTCCGCGAGACTCACCACATCTCCGGCGCCGCCGTCAAGCTCAGCGAAGACCGCGGCGTGCCCCTCAGCTCGCTCACCGTCGACGACTTGAAACCGCTCTGCGCCGCGTTTGAGTCGGACGTCGACGACATTTGGTCCTATGAAAAATCCGCCGAGTCTCGCGACACCGAGGGCGGGACGTCGCGACGAAGCGTCTTAGAGCAGTGCGCGAAACTTCGCGCGTACCTCGCCGAAAATCCATGAATTCAATCGTCATCACGCATTCATTCATTCATGCATTCATGCATTCATGCATTCATGCATTCATGCATTCATGCATTCCAATTCGTGCCGACATCGACGCCGCACTCATCCGCGCGCGCGTCGCGTCGCCGCTCATGACGACGACTCGGACGCTCGCGGGCATCCTCACCGTCGCCCTCGCCGTCGCGCGCGCGCACGCGCGCACGGACGACGCATTCGTCGGCGATGACGCCGCGCGGTACGTCGTGCGCATTCCCAAAGAACCGCTCGAGATCACGCCCGCGACGCCGCACCGACGGGTACCGATGACGTCCGCGGATGGTAAAAAGTATCTATGTCGCATTCCCGAGCGCGCGATGGACGAGGACGAGAACGAGGACGGGGAAGACGACGATGGAGTGATTATTCGAGGCGACGCGACGGCGGAGACGGCGTCGACGACGACGACGGCGGAGACGGAATCGACGACGACGCTCCGGGACGTCGAACGCGCGAAATCCGTCGATCGACACCTCGCCCCGCTCGAGGGAAAGTGTTTCTATTACGGAAACGGTGATTGGTGGACGTACGAGATGTGTCACAAGAGTCACGTCGAACAGTTTCATCGCGAGGGCGCGGCGCGCGTGAGCGCGTATTCGCTCGGACGCTTCGACGCCGACGCGACGTTGGGATTAGAGACGACTCGAGGGACGGACGGTGATGCCTCGGTCTCGGGTGGGGGGGGGTCGGCGTCGTCGGTGTTAGAAAATCGTCCGTATCACGCGCACGCGTTCGTGGGCGGGAGCGCGTGCGAGGACGTCGGCGACGCCTATCGGGAGACGAAACGGCGGAGCGAGGTGCGCTTCGTCTGCGCCGAGGACGGCGCCGAGGGAGTGAGTTCGGTGGAGGAACCGGCGACGTGTAGGTACGTGTTGACGTTTAGAACGCCGTTGGCGTGCGAGGTGGAGGATTTACGACCGAAACGACCGGGCGTGGAGCGAATCGCGTGTTCGCTCGTCGACGACGGCGGCGACGACGCGACGCCGAGGCGCGACGCCGACGACGAAGACGTCCCGCGCGACGCCGACGACGAATCTATAGAAGAAACCACCGTTCGAGCGTCTCGAGACGAACTCTGACGCGACGACGGAGGCGTCGCGTGGCGCGTCGTTCGACCCGCCCGAGCCGCCGCGACAAACCAAAAATGAAAAAACCAAAACGAATGAATCCGAATCTCACCGCGCGCGAGCGTCACAGCGCGTCGCGCGGCGACTCGAGTCGGCGGTACCGACGCACCCGACGACGACGCGCGCGACCGCGCGTCGCGCGTCGCGTCCATGACGCCTCGCGCGACGCTCGCGACCCAAGATGATGAGGCGTCGGCGGCGGTTCGATCCAGCGGTGTCGTCGTCGTCGCCGCGCCGTCGTCGTCACCGCGCGAGTCCTCGCGCGCGTCGAGCGAGGACTGGAGCGCGCGATGGGACGACGCGAGCGCGAGCGCGAGCGCGAGCGCGACGGCGACGCGCGACGAGGACGAAGAGAGAAGGTTGGGACGGTTTTTGAAAACGCGCGCGAGAGTGGACGCCGCGCGCGCGCTGGTGCGCGCGGGACGGTGCGCGGACGCGATGCGCATGCTGGAGTCGACGCCCGCGCGCGAGCTCGGTGGGGAGGCGATCGCGCTCGCGATCAGAGGGGAGGTGAGAGAGCGCGTCGGCGAGACGGAGCTGGCGTTTCGAGCGTTTCGAGCGTCTCGGGACGCGGATGGGAACCCGGATGCGTGGTGCGGATTGGCGAGGTTGGCGCACGGAGCGGGGGCGTTGGAGGAGGCGGTGGCGTGCTTTCGAACGGCGAGGGATGGGTACGAGGCGCTGGGGTGTGAGAGGGACGCGGAGGAGACGAGCGCGCGGTTGGCGCGCGCGTGGACGGATTTGGCGACGACGTTCAAGGCGCGAGGAGACGCGGTGTCGGCGGAGGAGACGTATCGAGAGATCATCGCGCGTTTGCCTCGACATGCGGCGGCGGCGTATTACAATTTAGGGGTGGCGTTGGTGGAGGCTGGACGATTGGATGAGGCGGAACGCGCGTACCGGTCGGCGACGGCGCTCGAGCCGACACGCGCCGAGGCGTACTGTAATATCGGCGTCGTGTTCAAGATGACGAATCGCGTGGACGACGCCGTGCGCGCGTTCGAGCAGTGTCTTCGTTTATCGCCCGAGTTTGCGCTCGGGAGGAAGAATTTGTCGCTCGTTTTGACGGATCAAGGCACCGAGTTGAAGAAGAAGTCGCTGCCCGAGGCGGTGGCGACGTACGAGCGCGCGCTGACGTATGACTCGACCAACGTGGAGGCGTATTATAATCTCGGCGTCGCGTACGCGGAGATGGAAGAGTACGATCGAGCCATCATCGCGTACGAAAATGCGGGTCGATTGCGACCGCAGTGCGCGGAGATTTGGAACAACGCGGGCGTCTTGTACAAGGAACGAGGCAACGACGCGCGAGCGACAGAGTATTACCAACGAGCCGTCGCGTGCAATCCGAATTTCGCGCAGCCGCTGAACAATCTCGGCGTGTTGCACACCATGTCCGGTCAGGCGCAACAGGCTTTGGAGTCGTTGCAACGCGCGGTGATGGTGGATCCCTCGTACTTTGTGGCGCACAACAACATCGGCGTGCTCTTGCGAGACACGGGTGACATCGAACACGCGTGCGACGCGTACAGAGAGTGCGTGAAACACTCACCGAACGATCGTCACGCGGAGCAAAATTATCTCTTGGCGTTAAACTACGTGCGACAGGGTGAAGAGCCCGAGGTGTGCGAGGCGCACGCGGCGTGGGGATCGAGGTTCGCCAAGCTCGCGGGACCGCCGCTGAAGCCGAGACGCGCGGTTCGCGCCGATAGCGGCGCTGGAACGTCGGGAAGAAGGAAATTAATCGTCGGTTACGTGTCTCCGGACATGTACACGCACTCGGTGAGTTACTTTGCCGCCGCGCCTCTGCGTGCGCACGACGAAGAACGCGTCACGTGCATCATGTACAACGTGTCCAAGTTTCGCGACGAGCAGACGGAACGCTTGAAAAAGTATACGCTCGAGTCCGGTGGAGAGTGGCGCGAGTGCGCTTCGCTCACCGAATCGCAGCTCGCCCAAGCGATCCGCGACGACGGCGTCGACGTGTTGGTCGAATTGACGGGGCACACCGCGAATAACCGTCTCGGCGCGCTCGCGCTCGAACCGGCGCCCGTGCAAATCACCTGGATCGGGTATCCGAACAGCACTGGTCTGCGTTCTATCAATTATCGCATCACCGACGACATGTGCGATCCGTTCGACACGAAACAGACGTTCACGGAGGAGCTCGTTCGCATGCCCGCGCCGTATTCGTTCCTGTGTTACACTCCGAATCCGGAGGCGCCGGCGGTGGTCTCCGCGCCTCCGTGCGCGACTCGCGGGTACGTCACGTTTGGATGCTTCAACACCATGGCGAAAGTCACACCCGACGTTCGAGCGGTTTGGAGCGAGATTCTGCTCGCCACTCCTGGAAGCAGACTGTACTTCAAATCGAAGGCGTTCGCGTGCGCGGTGATCAGACAACGCTTTTTATCGCAAATGGCGGCGCTCGGTGTCGAAAACTGGCGCATCGATTGCGTTCCGCTCGAGCCGGCGACGTCGTCGCATCTCGCGATGTATGACGGCGTGGACATCGCGCTCGATACGTTCCCTTACGCCGGAACGACGACGACGTGCGAGGCGTTGTACATGGGCGTACCGGTGGTGACGCTCGCCGGAAATTGCCACGCGCACAACGTCGGGAAATCGTTGATGACAACCATCGGTCAGAAAGAATTCGTAGCAGAGAACGTGAACGAGTACGTGCGCATAGCGTCGACGTTAGGCAACGATGCGGAGAAGATTCGTCGCGTTCGCGCGCATTTGCGAGAGACGTTGCTTCGCTCGCCGTTGTGCGACGCCAAGGGCTTCACGCGCGCGTTGGAATCCGTCTACTGCGAATTGTGGCAGAGATGGTGCGACGAGCAGGCGAGAGAGAACTTGAATGTCGACGAGAGCGACGCCGAGTCGGAAGGCGAAGGCACGCGCTGCTCCGCGGAAGATTCCAAGGGCGAGTCGAACTCGTCCAACGACGATACCGCGGAGCTCTACGAAGAGAGCGGCGCCAACGCCGAGGGCGAGTTCTCGTCCCGACTCATAGACAATTTAGAGATTTAGAAGAATGATTGTGATTGAGACCTTGAGGTTGAATGAAAATGAATTAAATTGCTCTACTGTTTTGCTCTATGTGCCCTCGCTCTAAAGGGAGAAGCTGTCGGGATCCGGGGCGGCGGCAGCAGCCGCGACCTTCTTCTTCGGGATCTCGGTGATGACCGCTTGCGTCGTGAGCACCATGCCTGCGATGGAGCAGGAGTTTTGGACGCCGGAGCGCGTGACCTTCTTCGGGTCAAGCACACCCTTTTGGATCAAGTCCCCGTACTCACCAGTCATGGCGTCGTAGCCAAAGTTGAATTCGCCATCCATCACGTGCTGCACGATAACATCGCCTTCCATGCCGGCGTTGTCACCGATGAGTCGGCACGGCGCCACGAGAGACTTTTGCACGATTTCCGCACCCAAACGCTCCTCCGGATTGGTGAGAGTCGTCTTGAATTCATCAATCATCTTGCTCAAGTGCACCAACGCGGCGCCACCACCCGGGACGATGCCCTCTTCAACCGCCGCAAAGGTCGCGTTCTTGGCATCTTCAATACGAAGCTTGCGCTCCTCTAATTCAGTTTCAGTCGCCGCACCAACCTTGATGACGGCGACACCACCGGCGAGCTTAGCGATGCGTTCAGAAGTCTTTTGGGTATCGTACACGGAATCCGTCTCGGCGAGCTCTTGCTTGAGTTGAGCCACACGGAGATCGATGTCTTCCTTGGACGCACCGTCAGCGATCATGGTGGTGGTGGTTTGTTCGATGGTCACCTTACGCGCGTAGCCGAGGGAGTCCATGTTCGCGCGAGAGACGCTGAGACCGAGATCCTTGGCGATGTACTGCGCGCCCGTTACGATGGCGATGTCTTGCAACAACGCCTTACGACGTTCACCGAAGCCCGGCGCCTTGATGGCGGCGACTTGGAGCACACCACGGATCTTGTTCACCACCAAGGTGGCGAGCGCTTCACCGACAATGTCTTCGGCGATGATCAAGAGCGGGGGAGAACCGGCTTGGTTCAATTCCTCCAAGAGCGGGACGAGCATTTGCACTTGCTCAATCTTTTCGTCAGTGATCAATACGCGGCAGCCTTCGTATTCAACCGTCAAGCGTTCGTTGTTGTTGACGAATTGCGGAGAAATGTAACCGCGGTCGATTTCCATACCCTCTTCAACCTCGACGACGGTGTCCAAACCCGTACCGTTTTCGATGGACAAGACGCCATCCGGACCAACCTTTTCGATGGCTTCAGCAATCATGTCACCAATCTCCGCGTTGTTACCCGCAGAAATGGACGCGACGGCGCGAATGTCGTCTTGGTTTCTCACCGGAATGGTGAGTTCATCGAGCTTCTCGCGGCAAAACTCGGAAGTCTTGTCGATGCCGCGCTTCACCGTCACCGGGTTGGCGCCGGCGGCGACGGATTGCAAGCCATACTTGATCATCTCGCGCGCGAGGACAGACGCCGTCGTCGTTCCATCACCCGCAGAATCGTTCGTGCGACCGGCGACTTCCTTGATGAGCTGCGCACCCGCATTTTCGACCGGATCCGACAATTCAATCGCCCGAGCGATGGTCACGCCGTCGTTGATGACTTGGGGCATGCCAAACTTTTCCTCGAGCACGACGTTTCTCCCTCTCGGACCGAGCGTCACGCCCACCGCGTCCGCGAGCTTATCGATCCCCGCTTGAATCTTACGTCTCGAGTCCATATCCATCGTGAGTTTCTTCGCCTCCGCGCGCACCACGACGCGACACCGTCGCGCCGCGCCTCTCGCCGCCGGCGCCGCCTTGACCGCCGCCAGCCCTCTCGTCGTCTGCGTCGAGCACGAAAAAACGATACACCGCGCGCTCGTCAGTCCTCTCGCTCGCCTCACCTCGCGCATCCATCCTCATCTCGCCTTCGTCTCGCCCTCGTTTCCTCCTCCTCGCGTCCACCGCGCGCGCATTCCTCGCGCGCGCTCCTCGCGCGGCGCTCCTCCCAGCACCCCACCCCTCGCTCGCCGCCGCCGACGGCGATGGCGACCGACATCGTCCTCCTCCGTCCCTCTCCACCACCGCGACGGACGTCGCCGCCGACGACGACGACGCGATTCGAAGAAACGAAATTCACATCGTCGTCCTCCATCGCGGCGGCCTTCGCATCCACCGCGCGACGCGACGAATCGCCCCATCGCGCGCGCGAACCCTCGCGTTCGGGGTTCTCCACTCATCCATCGGTGATTCGCGCCGTCGCCCCTTCGTTCGGCGTCGAGCGCGTCGCGCGGAGGATCGAGGCGAGAAGACCGACGAGAAAAAATACCGCGCGCGTTCGCACGGGTTCGGTCGCGCGCACCGTCATCGTTCTCGACGTCAGGGACGCCATCGTCGACCGTCGCGAAATCGTGACGGCGCCACCGCGCGGGCGCGGCGTCGCGGCGGCGAGCGGGGCGCGAGGGGGGGGACTCGTGGATGGGTCATGACTCGATGTGATTAGGGTTTAGGTACGCAGACACCGAGGACCGAGAAGGTGCGGATAAAGACGGATGGCGCGCATAAAAACGATCGTCGATGGAGGGTTCAGAGATGGAAGTACGGGGCCCGGGGGTGTGAAAAAGTGCACGCAGAGGAGAGGCGAGGAAAAGACAGGATGCGACGCGACCGGCGGCGGTGACGACGCGTCAGTCGAACGCTCGACGCGCATGGCGCGCGGTCGCGGGAATCGAGGCCCCGGACGACGAGGCGGAGGCCCCGGACGACGAGGCGGAGGCTCGGGACGGGGTGGGCGCTCGGTGTTGCCGGATTGGGCGCGAGGCGGTGGTGGGGCGTTGTGTTCGTGCGTGGATGGGAATTGCGAGCGCAGACACGCCGCGAGCGACGAGGAGGGCGAGGACGAGGACGAGGGGACCGGTGATGGCGCGCGGTCGTCGTCGTCGACGTTTTCCGCGCCGCCGCTCGCGATGTGGGACTTGGCGCAGTGCGACCCCAAGCGGTGCTCGGGACGCAAGCTCGCGCGTTTGGGATGTCTGCGAGAGTTGCGCGTGCAGCAGCGGTGGACGGGGGTGGCGTTGACGCCGAACGCGACGGAAACCATCTCGCCGAAAGATTTTGACGTCTTGCGAACGAATGGGTTGGCGGTGGTGGATTGTTCGTGGAATCGATTGGACGACGTGCCGTTTCATCGATTGCGCAGCGCGGCGCCGAGACTGTTGCCGTGGTTGGTGGCGGCGAATCCGGTGAATTACGGGAAACCGTGCACGTTGACGTGCGCGGAGGCGTTGGCGGGTGGGTTGTACATCGCTGGGTACAGGGACGCGGCGGAATCGTTGATGAATAAGTTTAAGTGGGGACACGGGTTTATATCGCTCAATCGCGAATTGTTGGAATCGTACGCGACGTGCGCGACGAGCGAGGAGGTTATCGAGACGCAGAATAAATGGTTGACGATGGGTGGTCCAAATTCAGGCCCGCGTCGGGAGTACGATTTACCACCGAGCGAGAGCGATGAGAGCGATGAGGACGGGGCGAGTGACGACGAGAGCGACGACGACAACGGTTTGCCTCCGTTGACGCGAAATCTCAATCGCTCGCGGTTCGGCATCGAGCGTTCGGGAAATAGATTTAGACAAAATAGAAGAAGATTCGGTGATGACGAGAGCGAGAGCGAGACCGAGAGCGAGAGCGAGGAAGAGGAAGAGGAAGAGGGGGATGAGGAGACGAACGATTTAGCGGCGCGAGTGGCCGATTTGTAGAACGACAATGGACAATCTCGCGTAAGTGTAAACACAATTGCATACAGTAAACAATCACCATTCATCCAGACGTCACAAAATCCGCCGTTTCGACGTAATACGCATCATCCGACCCATCGTCGTTCGCCGACATCGTCGGCGCCGGTTCCGTATCCGATTCGGTCTCCGCCACGTCCTCGCGTCGGCCCTCGGCGTCTCCGCCTCTCTCCCTCGGCGTCGACGTCTCTTCCGATCGCATCTTCGCCTCAGGCTTCGCGCGCGCCTTTTTCCGTCGATACTCTCGACTCGCATCGTTTCGTTTCAATCGTTTTCGCTCTCTCCTGCGAATCTCCTCGTCGTCGTCGTCACCGTCGGCGGCGCCCGCGCGGCGTCGGCGGCGAGACGCCGACGAATCGACGCGCGCGTCCAGGGCGAGCACGTCCTCGTCCATTTCGCGCTGTGTGAGCTCACCCACGAAATCGGGCGGCCTGGATCCCCGGTATAAGGCGTTGAGAAATCGCGTGGGTCCAGAAAACTGTCCGTCAGACGTGAGTGTCGAGGAACGGGCGCAAAGGGAGAGATGGGAAGAGCGCGCACCTTTCCCGCGCCTTCGCGAAGCGCGCCGTCTTCGGAAAAGGATGCCAGAGGCGCGCGATGGAAACCGGGGGCGATGGTATCGTCGATGAGATGCTGTAATTCGCGTCGTAACGCGCCGCGCGATGGGAACGCCATGAGACTCGCGTTCGCGTCGGGATGTGCGGCGGCGGGGATTTCGTTTCGCCGACGTCGGTCGGTTCTCCGTGTGTGTTGTACAAGCGTTTCTAACCGGAATCAAATCAAATCAAATCGGCCACGTTCATGGGCATCTCGTCGATTTGCGTCGAATAATACTGTTCGATATCCCTGAGCGCGCGCACGTCCTCCGCCTTGACGAAATTGATGGCGACGCCCTTGCGTCCGTATCGTCCCGAACGACCGATTCTGTGAATGTAATTTTCTCGATTTACCGGTAAATCGTAGTTGATGACTAAAGACACCTGTTGCACGTCGATCCCTCGCGCCCAGACGTCGGTGGTGATCAATACCCGCGTCGTTCCACCCCTAAACTCGTTCATGATTTCCTCTCGCTCCTTTTGCGGCATGTCTCCGTGCATCGCCGAGACGGTGAAATTATTCTGACGCATCTTCTCCGTGAGCCAATCCACCTTTTTCTTTGTGTTGCAAAAGATGACAGCCTGCGTGATGGTGAGCGTATCGTACAGATCACACAGCGTGTCAAACTTCCACTCCTCTCGCTCCACGGCGACGAAGAATTGCTTGATTCCCTCGAGCGTCAATTCGTCCCGTTTGACGAGAATGCGCAGCGGATCCGTCATAAACTTGCTCGTCATCTCCAAAACCTCATTCGGAAGCGTCGCGCTCACCAACACCACCTGCGTCTCCGGCGGTAAATACCTGTACACGTCATAAATCTGTTCTTTAAACCCCTTATTCAACATCTCGTCCGCCTCGTCCAGGACGAGCACCTTGATCCCGCGCGTGCGAAGGTTTCGTCTCTTGATCATGTCGAAGACGCGTCCCGGCGTCCCGCTCACGACGTGACACCCGTGATCCAATTTCCGTATATCCTCACCGATCGATCGTCCACCTATGCACGCGTGCGTTTGTACATTCATAAAATTCCCCAACGCCAGCGCCGTCTTCTCCGTCTGCACCGCCAATTCCCTCGTCGGCGACAACACCAACCCTTGCACCTCGCGCGTCGTCACGTCGAGCATCTGACACAACGCCAACGAGATCATCGACGTCTTCCCCGTCCCGCTCTGCGCCTGCGCGATGACATCTCGACCCGAGATGATGGGCACGACCGCGCGCTGTTGAATCGCGCTCGGTTTTTCAAACCCATACGAGTACAACCCGCGCAAGAGGTCCTCGCGAATGCCCATGGCGTCGAAGGTGGGTTTCGATTCGATCCCTCTCGAGGTTTCGAACGCGATCTTTTCATCGTCGTCGTAATCCGTCACCGTGCGCGATCGTTCCGACGGCATGTCGAGTCTCGATCGTCGTCGAACCCGCGCGCGAGGAAATCACGCGCGAGGAAATCACGCGCGCGTTCGATGTGCATGCACGGATCGATGCGATGGCGGCGCGGTGTGATTTTTTGATGCGCGGTGGAAACGGCGCGAGTGTGCGACGCTCGAGCGCTCGGGTGGGCGCGCGAGGCGATCGTTGGGGAGAGACGCGCGTCTTTGATCGATTCTCGCGCGACAATCATGGCGGGGAAGACGTGGGAGGCGGTGTACTGCGTCGCGGTGGTGGTGGTCATGTTTGCAGCCTTGTTGAAAAACGTCGCGGGCCCGGACGTGTTGATGCTCGGTGCGCTCGCGATGGAGCTCGCGGCGGGGATTGTGGGGGTTGAGGACGGTTTGCGCGGGTTTTCGAATAAAGGGTTGCTCACGGTGGCGTGTCTGTTCGTCGTGGCGGCGGGAATCTCCAACACGGGCGCGCTGGACTATTACATGAGCAAGGCGTTGGGGACGCCGAGGAGCGCGGCGGACGCACAAATTCGGTTGATGGTGCCGATCGCGGTGGTGAGTGCGTTTTTGAACAACACGCCGGTGGTGGCCATCATGATTCCCATCGTGCAAAAGTGGAGCAGAAAGTGTAAGATTTCGTCGGCGCAGTTGTTCATTCCGCTGTCGTTTAGTTCCATTTTGGGCGGGACGTGCACGCTCATCGGCACGTCGACGAATTTAGTCGTGGACGGGATGCGACGAGATCGGTATCCGAACGAGCGCGAGATCGGGCTGTTCGAACTGTCGAAATACGGCGTTCCGGTGTTGTTGAGCGGGTTGGCGTACATGCTCGTGGCGGCGCCGTTTTTGTTACCAGGCGGCGAACGCGACGGGGCGAACGCGGACGATTTGGATTTGGAGGATTTGACCGTCGGTGCGGTCATTCCCAGAGGATCGCCGGTGGTGAACGCTGAGGTGGCCGTCCTGCGCGGATTGAATGGGTTGTATTTGGTGAGCGTGCAGCGCGGCGACACGCTCATGCGCGGCGTGCAGCCGAACTTCATCCTCGAGGTGGGTGACATTTTAATCTTCACCGGTCTCATCGATCGCATAGGTGAGGTGTGCAAAGAGCATGGTTTAGTGCCGTTGACGCACGAGGTGGAGGCTAAGATGCTCGAAGTGAAGCAAGAGACGAAACAGAGCGAGGAGGATAACGTCGAGAGCTCGGTGACGTTTCCGCCACGTGTCAAACCGGTGCACGCCTCGAGAGAGTCTCAGCGGGGTCGTACGTCGCAAGACGACAGCAGTATCTCGGGCGTCGCGTGGTTACATCGAAACTCCACGGCCGCGGGTGGGCGCACAAGCATCGATTTGCACGCGTACGAAAACATGCTTCGCAGTGTTACGAAACAAGACGGAGACGGGGCGGAGAGTCGCACCAGTCTCGATTACAATTTCAAGCACGGCGAACGCAGGAGACAACCGAGCGCTGATTTGGAACAGCACGACTATTTGACGGAACACGTCGAAACCGCCGCCGTGGAAGTCATTCGAGCGCGCATCGTCGAAAACTCGGCTCTCATCGGCACGACGCCGTCCGAGTGCAAGTTTCGACACAAGTTCAAGGCGTCCATCATGGCGGTGCAAAAGGGTGGGAAAGCGGATGCGAACGCAGACTCCAGTTTGCAGCGCGGCCATCTCGGGAAATTAGTCTTCGGCGCCAACGATATTTTGATGTTGCACGCGTCGCAAGAGAGTCCTCTCCTCACGCAGAAGCGCGAACGCGAAGCAGCGATGGCTGAAAACTCGAAACGCAGCGGCAAGTTTCCGCGAAACCTATCTTCGGAAAACTTGCCGTTACCGACTTTCACCGTGGGCGAGGAACTCGAAGTGTTGCTCTCGGACACGAAGACGGAGGTGAACGTGAACGAATTCGCGATTCCCATGCGCGTCGTGAGCGGCGGCGCCCTCGACGGCAAAACCGTTCGAGGCGTCGATTTAGCCAACGTTCCCGGATTATTTTGCACCGCGATTCAATCGGGCGGCGACGGCGAGATGCGCGTGCCAGATGCCGAGACGATTTTGAACGGCGAAGATATTCTTTGGTTTGCCGGAGACATGATGGGAATGCAAACGCTTCGACGCATTCCCGGATTGGTGTCTCAAGAGGATCAGGTGGAGAAGCTCGGTCACGTGCGCAAGAGCGATCGACGATTGGTCCAGGCGGTGGTTTCTCAGACGAGCGCGCTCTCGGGTAAGTGTGTGCGCGACACGCACTTTCGAACGCGATACGACGCCGTCATCATCGCCGTCCAACGCAGCGGCGGGCGCATTCAATCGCGCATCGGCGACATCGTCCTCGAAGCCGGCGACGTGCTCCTTCTCGACACGTCCACGAGTTTCTTGCTCGATCACAAGCAGGATCCAGCGTTCGCGCTCATCTCGGAGATCGAAGACTCCGCGCCACCGCAGTTCGACAAGCTCATTCCATCCGTCGGCACTGCGGTGGTGATGATCGCCGTCTTCGTCGCCGGCGCGCTCGATCTCTTCGTCGCCGCGCTTTTAGCGTCGGGCGTCATGCTCGCCACGGGATGTTTGACCCAAGAAGCGGCGCGATCGGCGGTGAAATGGGAGGTCATCGTCACCATCGCCGCCGCGTTCGGCATCTCCGCCGCCATGGAACAGAGCGGCGTCGCCTCCAACATTGCCTCGACGCTCGTCTCCGCCGGCAACGCGTTGGGCACGGGCGAACCCGGCATTTTGGTCGCCGTCTACCTCGCCACCGTCGTCTTGTGCAACATAGTCGGGAACAACGCCGCCGCCGCGCTCATGTTCCCCATCGCCGCCGGCGCTGCCGATAAACAGGGCATCGACAACGCGCAGATGAGTTTTCTCTTGATGCTCGCCGCGAGCGCCTCCTTCATGTCGCCCTTCGGATACCAAACCAACCTCATGGTGTACGGCCCGGGCGGGTACGTCTTCGCCAACTTTCTCAAGTTCGGCGGCCCGATGCAAGTCGTCCAACTCATCGTCTCCGTCTCCGTCGTGCTCCTCGATTCCAAGTGGTGGATCGGATGGGTCGTCGGTTTCGGATCCGTGGCGGCGATTTACGTCGCGCGTCTCGTCGCGCCGAAGATTCGTGCTCGACGCGCCGCCGCCGCGACCGAGCGCGCGTCGACGAGGGACATTCAAACGATTCAGGATCATCTCTAGGACCATATGTATTCAGTGTAACATACCGCGACCTCTTCTCACCTCGCCCGCGTCCCCGTCCCCGTCCTCGGCGCTGAGTCCTCCGCCGACCGCTCGGAAAACGGTTCGAGTTCCGAGAATCCCGAGGCGACGAGACAGGCGGACGCGCGCGCGTCATGGCTGCGGCGAAAAGGACGAAAAACCGCAAAAAGGCAAACCGGTCTCATGTCGTCCGAACGCGATTCAAAGTTTTAGCGCACCTGTACGAGGCTACTTTACGAGAAGACTTGAAGTCGCGTTGGGCCGTTCGAGCGGCGCTTCTTCGATTCGCGAGTCAAAGAAGATTCGGTCGTTCGGTCGCGCTATCCGTGTTATCGACTCACAGAGGGCGGGGATACCTC
>MDTE01007648.1_pt1 | contig 20426 bp, 20 predicted proteins | sample 811231 | NCBI WGS metagenome assembly MDTE01 (sample SAMN05326651, study PRJNA326480) | marine metagenome | isolation source: seawater | place: Indian Ocean: Red Sea | collected 2010
AATTTTATGCTATAACTGGAAGCTTAGATCTCTGCCGAACTATTTTCAACAACTTGAAATGGAATCGCTTGGAAAAAGACCTAGTAAAAGTTCTGAATTTAAAAAAACTGGTCAAATTATTTTTGGAGGATACGGTCCAACAGCACAGCACTCTTATTTTCAATTATTACATCAGGGAACTCAAAATATCTGCGCAGACATAATTTTAAACAAAGATAATGAATATATTGGCTTAGCTTATTCTCAAGGCATTACTCAAGCAAGGCTTCTATCAGAGGGAGCTCCAAATCCTCTAAAAAAGGAGGAAACAATTAATGGCAATGTTCCGGTTAATCTTTTCATTTTTGATGGTATTGATGCAAAAAAATTAGGATTTTTAATTGCAACTTGGGAACATAGGGTTTTTATAACTTCAGTAATGTTGCAAATAAATCCTTTTGATCAGTTTGGTGTAAATGCTGGCAAGATCTACACTAAGAAATATCAAAGCGAACAAGACTATAAGCCATAAATTTTTTAGATATGTCTGTTAATTTAAATAAAGTCCCTAATACACCAGGTGTTTATAAGTTCTTTAATAATCATGAAATTATATATATTGGCAAAGCAAAAGATCTAAAAAAAAGAGTTTCTTCTTATTTTGGTAAATCATATAAAGATAGAAAAACATCTCAAATTAAATTTCTTACAGACAAAGTCGAAACATTTACAACAAAGAATGAAGTTGAGGCTTTATTGTTGGAACAAATGTTAATAAAAGAGAATAAACCGAGATTTAATATACTTTTAAGAGATGACAAAACGTATCCATATATATATTTCTCTCTAGATCATGAATATCCTGGAGTTTATTCTAAGAGAACAAAAAAAGGTGTTGATAAAAAATACTTTGGACCATTCGTGAGTTCTGAAGCAGTAAAAAAATCTATCAAAGAGATTCAAAAAATTTTTAAAGTAAGAAATTGTAGCGATAATACTTTTTCTAATAGAACAAGGCCATGTATAGAATTTCAGATGAAAAGATGTTCAGCTCCATGTGTTCAAAAAATAAATAAAGTTGATTATTTTGAAGATATTTTAAGTGCAAAATCTTTTCTAACGTCTTCAGACACAAAAACTATTCAAAGGTTAACAGACGACATTGAAAAAGCAGTATCTAGGCTTGAATTTGAAAAGGCTGCCGAAATCAGAGATCGTCTCAAAAGGCTAAAGCTTTTGAAAGAAGAACAATCAGTTGTAACAACTTTAACAAATGATGTAGATATTTTTGCTGTGAGTTCAGAAATGAACTATTTAGGCATTTCAATTATTGTTGTAAGAAATGGAAAGATCAGAGGTACAAAGACACACTTAATTAAACAAGCTTTTTATAGCTCTCTCGATGATGTATATCAGAGTGCAATATTTAACTTTTATGAAAATCAAATAGATATTCCAAAGAAGGTTTTATGTGCCAATGAATTAAGCGATAAAGAAATTTTAGAGGAAATGTTCGTTAAAAAACATCAGAAGAAGGTAAGAATTACTCATTCAATAAATAAGTCTATAAGACCAATTTTTAGTCTATGCAAAATTAATGCGCAACAGGTAATTAAAAATCATATCAGCAAAGAGGATAAGTATGGTTTTGCATTAGATGAACTTAGTGGATATTTAGGTAAAAAAGAGATTAATAAAATTGAAGCGTATGATGTGAGTCACATATCTGGTGAAAATGGTGTGGCATCTTGCGTTGTTTATACTAAAACTGGACCAGACAAAAAGAGCTATAGACTTTTTAATATTCCAAATGTTTTATCGGGAAACGATGTGGGCTCCCTTGAGCATGTTTTAAAAAGAAGAATAAAATATTTTGATGATCCAAAAACAAAACCAGATTTATTATTAATTGATGGAGGTAAAACTCAATTAAAATTTGTTAATGCGGTATTGGAGAATTCAAATCATAAAGACCTTAAAGCAATCTCTATAGTAAAAGGAAATAAAAGAATTAGAGCAACTGAGACTATTATAGGTAGAGATGGGATATTAGAGCTTGATAAAAATTCAAAAGCTTTTTTAGTTTTACAGGAAATGCGAGATGAATCTCACAGATTTGCAATTCAGGCTCAAAGAAAGAAAAAAAGAAAAACTATTCGAAAATCAAAATTAGATTCTATTGATGGGATTGGAGCAATTTTAAAAAAACGTATTTTGCAAAAATATAAAAGTATTAAGAATATAAGATCGACAGATATTAAAGATTTAATGACTATCAAAGGCATAAATGAGAAGATAGCTAAAGCTATTAAAGAAGAGATCACATGATATCTATTTTTATTAATTTTTTAACCTTTTCAAGAATATTGCTAAGTTTTGTAATATTTTTATTACTAACATCCAACAATGGTTACTTATTTGCTTTAATCCTTTTTATTATCGCAGGCATATCTGATTATTTTGATGGGTATTTAGCAAGAAAATTTAATGCAACCTCGCAAATTGGAGAAATATTAGATCCAATTGCAGATAAAATTTTGATTGTATTTGTTTTATTTGCTTTAGCTGTGAATCTATCAAGCTATTTGATTGGCTTTGCTGGATCAATAATTATATCAAGGGAAATATGGGTGAGCGCCTTGAGAGATTTTAATTCGAGAAACAATAATGAAAATGCAACCAGGGTAATCACCATATCGAAATATAAAACTGCAATGCAATTATTTACTGTTTTTATATATCTTTTAGGACTTGCAATTAATTTTATGTTGCTAATTGTTGTTGGTGATATTTTATTAATAATTGCAGTGCTGATTACAATTTATACTGGTTATATTTATACTCTCAATTCTTTTGAGAAAAGAAAATGAAAGTTTCGATAGTAGGATATGGTTTTGTTGGTCAAGCACTTCACAAAGGTCTAAAAAATGATGTTGAAATATGCATTGTAGACCCAAAACAAGGCACGACTTTCGATGACCTAAAGAGATTTGCGCCAGAAATATCATTCATATGTGTTCCTACTCCAATGAACGATGATGGAACACAAAATATTTCAATTATTGAAAATGTTTTAAAAGATTTTAAGAACAATTCCCTAAATTCACTTATTGTTATAAAAAGTACTGTTCTTCCAAATTACCTTTCATCCTTAGAGTCTATTTTTCCATCAATAGTTTACAATCCTGAGTTTTTGAGAGAAGCACATGCTGTTGAAGATTTTATTAACTCTAAATTAATCATTTTTGGAGGTAAAAAATCTGATTCAAAAATATTAGGCAACTTTTATGACAAACATACAAAATGTATCAATAAAGATTACCAATATACTGACCTCATAACGGCTTCTTTGCTAAAGTACTCTATAAATTCATTTTTAGCTACCAAGGTTATATTCTTCAATGAAATAAATACTTTATTCTCAAACATACATCCAAATGGAAATTGGGAAGATTTTATAAAATTAATATCTATTGACAACAGAATAGGTAATTCTCATATGCAAGTACCTGGTCCAGATAATAGATATGGTTTTGGAGGAGCTTGTTTTCCAAAAGATACATCTGCACTTCTTGAGTTTGCACAATCTAACAATGTTTCATTAGAAGTCATAAAAACTGTTATAAACTTGAATAATTCTATTAGAAGTCAATATCAAGAGCAAAATCAGAGAGAGATAGAACAGAATATTTCATTTAATAAAGAAATTGAATAATTAACAATTTATAATATGAAAGATACAATTCACATAAAAAATTTTGGCTGGATGGCAGAGTGGTTATGCAGCGGCCTGCAAAGCCGTTTACTCCGGTTCGATTCCGGATTCAGCCTCCATTAGGTTAATTTTAGAGATTTATTTCAAATTTACTTGTAAAATATCGCTTAAGTTTGCCCGGGTGGTGGAATTGGTAGACACAAGGGACTTAAAATCCCTCGCTAGCAATAGCGTGCCGGTTCAAGTCCGGCTCCGGGTACCATTTTAAAATTTTTGTTTAAGCAAATATGTAAATACATAAATTTATCAAAAGAGGGGAAGTAATGAATATACAAAATGAAAATACTCAAGAAATAACCTTAAGAGAGCTGATAGATCTATTTTTTAATAAATGGAAATTTATATCTGCAATAACTTTATTTTTTGCAGTAATTTCTGTTGTTTACGCAATTTCTTTACCAAATATTTATACATCCAAAGCACTTTTATCAAAAACAAACAATGATCAATCTGCTATGGGTATGTTGAGTCAGTTTTCTGGGATGGCAAGTCTTGCAGGCATTTCACTTCCAACAGATAGTGGAGATAGATCAATTGAAGCCATCGAAAAGGTAAGATCGTTTGAATTTTTTAACAATAATTTTTTACCAAATATTAATTTACATGATCTACTTGCTGTAGATGATTGGGATCATGAAACTAATACATTAATTTATGATGAAAAAAGTTATGACTCAAAAAAAAATCAATGGATAAGAGAAGTTTCCTATCCTAAAAAGACCATTCCATCTGCACAAGAGGCTTATAAGACATACAAAGTTATAATGAATATTTCTCAAGATGTAAAAACTTCTTTCATAAATCTTACTGTTGAACATCGATCTCCATACATTGCGAAAGAGTGGGCAGATATGATCATTTCTGAAATTAATAACAATATGAGAGAAAAAGACAAAATTGCAGCATTAAAATCAATTGATTTTCTAAATAATCAACTACCTACTGTGAATTATGCTGAAATAAGAGAAGCAATCTCAAAATTACAACAAGAACAAATGAAGCAACTGATGTTAATTGAGTCAAACGAGGACTACATATTAACAGTCTTGGATTCACCATACGCGTCAGAATTAAAATCATCTCCAAATAGAGCATTGATATGTATGCTGATAACAATATTTGGTTTTATGGCAAGTCTTTTGATGGTTGTTTATAGAAATTCTAGGCAACAATAATTAAATTAATACCTTGAATTGGAAAATGAATGATGGTCGAAATAAATAAAATTATCTTAATAAAGTATGTATTTTATAATTACATAAGTGATTGGGGATTAGGATGAATATTTGTGCAGTAGTAATGGCGGGTGGTTCTGGTACAAGACTATGGCCAATGTCAAGGGCAAAGAGACCAAAACAGTTTTTGAATCTTTATGGTGATGAAACAATGCTACAAGCAACCTTTAATAGGCTAACTGACTTAAATATCGAGTCTTCTATTACAATCTGTAATAATGATCACAGGTTTTTCGTGGCAGAGCAACTTAGAGAAATTAATTTAGAAACCAAGATTATTCTTGAACCGACTGGAAAGAACACGGCCCCAGCAATAGCATTATCTGCATTTTGTTCTGATGATGATCCACTCTTGTTGGTACTCTCAGCAGATCATTTAATAAAGGACAAAGAAAATTTTACACAAGCTGTTAATAGAGCAATACCAATTGCTGAAGATGGTAAGTTGGTTGTTTTTGGTGTTGCCCCTGATAATCCAAATACCGGATATGGTTACATAAAAAAAGGTACAAATTATAAAGAAGGATTCGAGGTTCAATCATTCAAAGAAAAACCAAAACTAACTAAAGCAAAGGAATATCTTTCATCCAAAGAATATTTTTGGAATAGTGGAATGTTCTTAATTAAAGCTAGTGTATATTTAGAGGAATTAAAAAAATATGAACCTGATATATATGAAATATGCAAGAGTGCTACAAAAAATCCTATTGATGATTTAGATTTTACTAGAATCGATGAGAAGATATTCAGCAAATGTCCGAGTAATTCAATTGACTTTGCAGTAATGGAAAAAACTTCTGAAGCTGTTATGGTTGAAATGGATGCTGGATGGAATGATATTGGATCCTGGTCATCTATTTGGGATGTATCAGATAAAGACACTAATTCAAATGCAATATTGGGTGATGTGATAATGCATGATGTATCAAATTCCTACATTAGAGCTGATAATTCAGTTGTAGCAGCAGTTGGTGTGGATGACTTAATTATAATTGTCTCTCAAGAAGTAGTTTTAGTAGCTAAAAAAAATAAATCTCAGGACATTTCAGCTATCGTTCAAAAATTAAAGAGTGATTCAAGGCCTGAATGGGAAATACATCGTGAAGTGCATAGACCATGGGGAAAATTTGATTCAATTGATCAAGGTGAGAGATATCAAGTTAAAAGAATAACTGTAAAGCCAAACGCGAAATTAAGTCTACAAAAACATAAATATAGGGCAGAGCATTGGATAGTGGTTTCTGGAATTGCAAAAGTTACTAAAGGAGATAAAACATTTGAGTTACATGAAAATGAATCAACATATATTCCTCTAGGTGAGATTCATGCATTAGAAAATCCTGGTGAAACTAATTTGGAATTAATAGAAGTTCAATCAGGAAGCTACTTAGGTGAAGATGATATTGTGAGATTAGAGGATATATACGGAAGAAGCTAAATTAAATATATTATTATGAGGGGAAAAAATGTTTAAATACCAAAAGAAAGATGAGCCATATATTATTGCTGAGGTTGGACAAAATCATCAAGGCTCTTTGGAGACAGCGCTAGAATTTATAAAGATTTTTGCAAGAGAAGGGGCGAATGCTGTTAAATTTCAAACAAGAAATAATAAAGCATTATTTTCCAAAGAAGCCTACGAAAAGCCATATAATAGTGAAAATGCTTTCGCAGAATCATATGGAGCGCATAGAGAATTACTAGAATTAAATCTTGAATGGTTACCGAAAATCAAGGAAGAATGCATTAAAAATAATGTTGCCTTCATGTCTACACCATTTGACGAACCTTCACTTGAAGTTCTTGAGAATTTAGATGTAGATATTATTAAAATTGCCTCTTTTGATTTAGGTAATCTTCCCTTCATTGATAAAATTGGTGCTACCAACAAGCCAGTTGTCTTGAGTGTTGGTGGAGGCCATTCTCATCATATTGATGCTAGCGTTGAAACACTTTTAGCACATCATAATGATATAGCTGTATTACATTGCGTTTCTGAATATCCTTGTGAATACAATAGACTTGGTCTAAGTAACATCAAAGAACTAATTAAAAAGTTTCCTGAATGTACAATTGGTTCCTCTGATCACTTTAATGGCATTCTTTCAGGTCCAGTTGCATATATGCAAGGTGCTAGAGTTTTTGAAAAACATGTTACCTTAAATAGAGCATGGAAGGGTACTGATCATAGTTTTGCTCTTGAGCCTAACGGCTTTAATCATTTTGTTAGGGACTTGAAAAGAACACCTCAAATGATGAATCAAAAACCGAAAGATGATCTTGGTAAAGAATATGTATTTCAAAAGCTAGGAAAATCCATAGTTGCATATGAGGATATGGAAAAAGATACTGAGCTAAATTTAAATAACTTATCGGGAATAATATTTAGTGAACAATATATTCCTGTCAGAGACTCCTATAAGGTATTAGGAAAAAAAATAAAAGGATCACTAAAAAAAGGTGAGCCTATTCTTGAGGAAAATCTTTATTAGTTAATATGAAAACGCAATTATCGAAGATCAGTTCAGATTTAATTAGATCTATCAAGATAATTTTTTTTGATTTTGATGGAGTTTTTACAAATAACTATGTGTATGTGAGCGAAGATGGCACTGAATCAATAAAATCTTCACGAGCAGATGGAATCGGCATTTCAAGATTAAAATCATTAGGCATTGAAACTTTTATAGTTTCAACTGAGAAGAATAATGTTGTTCAACAAAGAGCAAATAAGCTGAATATTCAATGCATTCATGGAGTAGAAAATAAAGCAGATGAACTTGAAAAAATATGTAATGACTTATCTGTTGATCCAAATAAAACCATGTTTGTAGGTAATGATATAAATGATATATCCGCATTTGAGTATGTGGGCGTACCAGTAGGTGTTGCTGATTCTTTCAAAGAAATTCATTCACACATTTCATACATCACAGAAAAAAAGGCGGCAATGGTGCTGTAAGAGAAATTTGTGATCTTTTTTATAACACATTGAAACATAAAGGAGATGATTTTGAGTAGAGGGAACCTATTTGATGTTTCTCATAAGATAGTCTTAATTACTGGTGCGAGTGGGCAGCTTGGCATGGAGTATCAAACAGCTTTTCTTGAGCACGGTGCAAAAGTTATTGGAATTGATATTACAAAATCAACTGGAATATCTGAACTTGAAGAAAAATTCAATAAGGATTATTGCTTTTTAAGTTGTGATATTACTTTAAAAGACTCTTTAATTTCATGTCTTGCAGAGATTAAAAGTAATATTGGATCACCGGATGTTTTAATTAATAATGCAGCTATAGATTCTCCACCTGGATCTCCAATGGAAGAAACAGGACCTTTTGAAAGCTATCCAGAGGAGTCTTGGGATAAAGTGCTTGATGTAAACTTAAAAGGAACATTTCTAACATGCCAAGTTTTTGGTGCCGAAATGGCTAAAAATAATAAAGGATCAATTATTAATATCTCATCTATATATGGTCTTGTATCTCCAGATCAAAGCATATATGACTTTCGAAGAAAAAAAGGCGAGGATTTTTTTAAGCCAGTTGCATATTCAGCATCTAAATCAGGTATCTTAAACTTAACTCGTTATCTGGCATCTTATTGGACAAAAGATAATATTAGAGTAAATTCATTAACCATTGCGGGTGTATTTAATAATCAGGAAGATGAATTTCTAAAAGCCTATTGTAAAAGAATTCCTATTGGTCGAATGGCAAATTCTGAGGAATATAACGGAGCTGTAATTTTTTTAGCGAGTGATGCATCTTCATACATGACTGGATCAAACATAATTATTGATGGAGGATGGACTGCTATATAAAAATGAGTAACAAAAAAATTAAAGTAGAAAACTGGATAGATGGAAGTATTGTTGATTCTAAATCAAAAAATTGGATAGATAAATTTAATCCTCATTCTGGAGAGAAAATATGTAAAGTTTTATGCTCTTCAAAAGAAGATGTAGATTATGCTGTCTCTTCAGCTATGAATGCTTTTGAAAAATGGTCTGAAACGACACCAGTTAACCGAGGAAATATTCTTTTCAAAATAGTTAACATTATGAAAGAAAACTCGGAAGAACTTGCCAAGAATATTGCACTTGAAACTGGTAAGCCATTTCAAGATGCTATCGGAGAAGTAGGTGGCGCAATTATGCAAGGCGAATTTTTTGCTGGTGAAGGTATGAGACTGTATGGAAAAACTCTCACCTCAGGTATGCCTGGAAAAATGAGTCAAACCGTTAGATCACCTCATGGAGTTGTTGGACTTATTGTTCCAGCAAATACTCCTATTGCAAATATTGCTTGGAAAATATTTCCAGCTTTAATATGTGGGAATACTATTGTTTTAAAATCTTCAGAAGACTCTCCATCAATTGCAAATATGATCGCAAAGATTACAAAAGAAGCAGAGCTTCCAGACGGAGTTTTAAATGTTATTCAGGGTGACGGTGAAAGTGGAACCGCATTAGTAGAAAATGAAAATGTTTCTTTAATTAGTTTCACTGGATCTACTAGCGTAGGTAAATTAATCGCACAAAACGCTGGCAAAAGACTTGCAAGAGTGTCACTAGAGTTAGGCGGTAAAAATTCGTTTGTTGTTTGTGATGATGCTGATATTGATCATGCAGTTAACTGGGCGGCATTATCTGTTTTCAGTAATGCAGGACAAAGATGTGCTGCTACAAGTAGGATTCTTGTATTTGAATCAATATATGAAGATTTTGTAAGTAAATTAGTCGATAAAGCAAAGAGTTTAAAGCTTGGTGTTTCTGATGAAAGCGATCTTGGTCCCGTAGTAAATAGAAGACAGTATGAAAATATTCTTAAAGCCATTGATGAAGCAAAAGAAAGAGGAGGTAAAATCCTTTGTGGTGGAAATTGTAATGATGATTCTCTAAAAGATGGTTACTATATTTCACCTACTTTAATTTCAAATTTGCCCCATAATGATGACCTAAATAGAACGGAAATTTTTGGTCCAGTTGCGACAATACAAATCATAAGTGATTTAGAAGAGGCTTTAAAAATTGCAAATGATTCAAAATATGGATTAACCGCAGCTATTCACACTCAGAATATTAATAGAGCACTATGGTACTCTAAACGAGTTAAAACAGGGCTTGTAAATGTTAACATCGGTACTTATGGTAGCGAGCCACACATGCCTTTTGGTGGGTATGGGCTATCTGGAAATGGAACTAGAGAACCTGGAGTAGAAGCTCTTGATGTTTATTCTGAACTTAAAAATATCTCTTTTTTAGAAAGAAAAGAAAAAATATAGTTTATGAGATATAAATCTATTGCTTTAATTCCCGCTCGCTCTGGATCAAAAAGGGTGCCAAATAAAAATGTTAAGCTTATAAATAATCATCCTTTACTTGCATACTCAATTGAAGCAGCAATAAGTAGTAAGGTTTTTGACATGGTTGTATGTGCTACTGATGACGAAGAATATGCTGAAATAGCAAAATATTATGGTGCCGATGTTCCCCTTTTGAGATCTAAAGAAATATCAGGTGACTCATCACCAGATATTGAATGGGTTGAATGGATATTACAAAAATTAGAAGAAAAGAATTTATTCTTTGATATTTTTAGCATATTAAGACCTACTTGTCCTTTTAGAAAACACGAGTCAATTAAAGAAGCGTGGAATATATTCATCGAAGAAAAAAAAGCAGACTCTTTGCGAGCAGTTCAAAAATGCAAGGAGCATCCAGGTAAAATGTGGAATCTTGATAGAAATAGAATGAAACCTTTAATAGAAGCTTCAATTGATAATACTCCATGGCATAGTTGCCAATATGCAGCCCTTCCAGAGATATATTCCCAAAATGCAAGCTTGGAAATTGCTTGGGTGAGTTCTATGAAAAAATATAGATCTATATCAGGTAAAGAAATTATTCCCTACATAAGTAAAGGTTTAGAGGGTTTTGACATAAATTCTCCTGAGGACATTGTTCTTTTGAATCATTACCTTAAAAAAGATAAATCTTTACTACCAATTATTCAAAAAAAGCCTTATATTTCATCATCTAAATAAAAGAGAAGCATAAATGAGTAACATTGAATTAATTAATAAACTGGTGAACATTTCTAATTATGGAAGATACTTAATAATTAAGACATTGATAGACTCTGGATTAGGTCACCCTGGAGGATCACTTTCGGCAATTGATATGCTTACAGCACTTTATTTTGAAGTTATGGAAATAGATGCATCTGATCCTAATTCACCTAATAGAGATAGGTTTATTTTGAGTAAGGGACATTCTAGTATCGGCATGTGTAGCATTTTATGTATGAAGGGATTTATTTCAGAAGAGGAACTCAAAACCTTTAGAAAAAACGACAGTAGACTTTGGGGGCACATGGATGTGAAAACACCAGGTGTTGAAATGAGTACTGGATCTCTTGGTCATGGTTTTGCTGTTGGCGCAGGAAAAGCTTTAGCTGCAAAAATTGATAACAAGAGCTATAAAACTTATGTAATGATGGGCGATGGTGAAACTCAAGAAGGCTCTATCTGGGAGACAGCAATGGCAGCTACAAATTATAAATTAGATAATCTTGTGGGCATTGTAGACAGAAATAAAATACAACAATGTGGATTTACTGAGGATGTAATGGCTTTGGAGCCATATAAAGATAAATGGGAGGCATTTGGTTGGAGAGTTATTGAGATCGACGGACATGACATGGAACAAATATTGAAAGCACTAAAAACACCTCCATCAAAAAATCAACCCACACTCATATTAAGCAATACAGTAAAAGGAAAAGGCATTTCATTTATGGAAAATGACAATAACTGGCATGGTGGTGGTGCAATAGGTAAGTTTTCAGAGGAAGCCATGCAAGAAGTAATCGAATTTGCGAGATATAAGGAGCTACTAAATGAGTAGAAGTATAAGAGTTGGTTACGGCGAGCACATTACTAAATTGGGCCATAAAATCAAAGACTTGATATTATTAGAAGCTGATTTAGCTGACTCAACACAGTCAGAGCCATTTCAAATAGCATTTCCAGACAGACATTTCCAAATAGGTATAGCTGAACAAAATATGGTTGGTATGGCTGCAGGACTTAGCCAAGAAGGGAAGTTGCCAGTGGTAAATTCTTTTGCTGCATTTATAGCAATGAGAGCATGTGAACAAGTAAGAACAGATGTGGCTTACCCAAATTTAAATGTTAAATTCGTTGTATCACACGCAGGAGTTAGTGCTGGATCAGCAGGTCCTACACACCATACTTATGAAGACATTGCCATCATGAGATCAATTCCAAATATGTCAGTTTTTGTTCCAGGTGATGTAAGAGAAATGAGACAAGTTATAGATGCAGCAATTGATATTAATGGACCTGTGTACGTTAGAATTTCTGCAATAGATATTCCAGATACATATAATAAAGAAGATAAGTTTAATGTAGGAAAAGCAACTCTTCTTAACGATGGAGATGATTTAACTCTAATAACAACTGGAACAATGATGTTTGAAGCCTCGCAAGTTGTGAAGAACCTTCAGGAAAAAGGTATTTCAGCAAGATTGTTACAAATGGCTTCAATAAAGCCAATCGATAAAGACTCAATAATAAAAGCAGCAAATGAGACTAAGAAAATATTTACAATAGAAGAGCATAACATAATAGGAGGTCTTGGATCTGCTGTGGCTGAAGTTCTTGCCGAAGAAAATATAGGAAAGCTTACAAGGATAGGTTTCAATGATGTTTTTTGTACCACTGGAGGTGATCCTGCATTTTTGCTAGATCATGCTGGCCTATCATCTGAAAAATTAACAAAACAAATATTGAGTGAATTTGTTTAATATAAAAACTTCTTATCATTTTCATGACTTATGAAAACTAAAAGAATTTATAAAGACACTTTTGAAAGTGAGTTAAGTTTAATTAAAAAAAATCAAAAAAAAGTTGTTTTTACAAATGGATGTTTCGACATTATTCATGCTGGACATGTAAGATATCTCAAGCATGCAAAATCACTAGGAGATATTTTAATCATTGGAATAAATTCAGATAGTTCTGTAAGTGTTTTAAAAGGTAAAAATAGACCAATAAATTGTCTAGAACATCGTATCGAAGTCCTTGAATCAATTTCTTATGTTGATTACATAATTTCATATGATTCAGAGACTCCAGAAAACTTATTAAAAATTATCAAACCTGATTTACTTGTTAAAGGTGGTGATTACAAAGATTTAAACATGGTAGTTGGTAAAGATTTTGTTGAATCATATGGAGGAAAAGTTCACCTTTTGGATTATATTGATGGTATTTCTACTAGTATAATAATTGATAAGATGAGTTAAATATTTACACATATATTATGAATAAAAAATTTAAAGCTGCGGTGCTAACAGAACAAAAAAAGCCACTTGAAATATGGGAAATAAAAGATCGTAAAGTAATCGGTTACGAGGTAGCAGTAAAATTAATTTCTTCATGCATATGTGGAGCACAAGTTAATGAGTTTCTTGGAAAAAAAGGCCCAGATAAATTTTTGCCGCATTTTATGGGCCATGAGGGATATGGGATTGTTGAATCTGTTGGTGAAAAAGTTACAAATGTAAAAAAAGATGATTTTGTCATATTGCATTGGAGGCCTGGCGCAGGTGGAAGTATTCCAGGCAGTAAATTTGAAACAACTAGCGGCTCTTCAGTAGGCGCTGGTCCGGTGACTACTTTTAGTGAGTATACTGTCATTGGAGAAAATCGCTGCACACCAATAGAGCCAATTGAAGAATTGAAGGATGTATATCCTCTTTTAGGATGTGCTCTTCCTACCGCATATGGAGTTTTGGTTAAAGAAGCGCAAGTGACTAAAGACAATTCAATATTAATTTTTGGCGCTGGTGGTCTAGGTACAGCACTAACTTTTGTATGTGATGCTCTTGATTTGCAGTCCCCAACAGTTGTAGATATTTTTCCTGATAAGAAGAAACAAGTTGAAAGATTCGGTGGCCAATTTGTTGCATTAGAAGACATTGATGAAATTAAAGAGCGTAAATTTGAATTAGTTTTAGAGACTACGGGTGTTGCATCAATTATTGGTCAAACACTCTCATATTGCAGTAAAAATGGACAGATTGGCTTAATTGGACAAAGTAAAGTTAACGAGGATGTAGTTTTTAATAATTTTCTTCAGTTTTATGATGGAATGAGAATGTTTAGTAGTCAAGGAGGATTATCAGATCCAGCTGTAGACACCCACATCTTGCATGAATTATTAAAAGCTGATATCAAAAAATCAAATGATCTAATTTCTCACTATGTGTCGATTGATTCAATAAATGAAGGATTTGAAAACATGAAAGAACCAGATTGTTCAAGAGTAGGCATTAAATTTGATAGCTAAAATTACAAGCAATGAATAAAGACACTGCAAAAAATAAGGCTTTAGTTGTTGGCGATTTGATGCTTGATGAAAGTATATTTGGAACAGCCAGTAGATTGACTCCTGAAGGTCCTGTTCCAGTAATTTTAAAAAATAAAACCGAATATACTTTGGGAGGAGCTGGATTTGTTGCAAAAGTTTTATCAGATCTGGACATAAATGTGACACTATGTGGTGTTGTAGGTGATGATGAAACGTATGATATTTTAAGAAGTTGTTGCAATGAAAATAAGATCAATACCTCTGAAATATTAAGTATAAATGGTCTCAAAACGATTAAAAAAACCAGAGTATATGCATCTGGCCATCTTGTTGCTCGACTGGATGACGAAAGTGAATATGAAATGACTGATGCTATAAGAAAAAAATGTTTAGAGTCAATTGAAAGCGTTTTAAAAAATCAAGAATACAAGGTATGTATCATAAGTGACTATAACAAAGGTTTCTGTGATGATGAATTTATTAGGAGATTAATAGAGCTATGCATTAAATACGAAGTAATTTCTTTAGTAGACCCTAAGACAGAAGATGTAAATAAATTTATTGGAGCTGATCTTATAAAGCCAAACAATTTTGAGGCTGCGAAGATCTTGGGCATATCACATGAATACTTACCGTTACCAGAAGAAGTTGTAAAACAAATTTCATCGTTACTTAAGATTTCTAATGTTCTCTATACAAGAGGCTCGAAAGGAATGATTTTGCTGTCAGGAAATAAAATTAAACAAATTGATGCTATCCAACAAGAAGTTTTTAATGTTGTTGGAGCTGGTGATACTGTCCTAGCAGGGTTGTGTGCTGGACTAATTAATGGCCACGATATAGAAGAATCAAGTCTTATAGCGAACGATTTAGCAGGAGAGATGGTAAGTAAATTATCAAGAAAGATAAAGCCATCTAACTCAATCAAAGAAAAATTATCTACATAATAACTGCGATTTTTGAAATAATATATTCATGAGTTTTATTTTAAATAGAACCAGAAAGAATAGCTCTGCAAAAAGAGAGTTCAGTAATATTTTAGTCTGGTCTTCTATGGGTATCGGCAATATGGTAAATTTTCTGCCAATGCTAAGAGCACTTCGAGATAGATATCCACTTGCAAAAATAACATTACTCAGTTGGTCAGATGCATCTGTTTTCGAACTAGTTGAAAAAGATATTTATAATGAAATTAAATTCATAAATAAAAAATCAAAAATTAGTTTGATTTTAAATTTTATTTATTTGATTTTCAGTACATATGATTTACTAATCATAAAATGGCATAGAAACATATGGGTAGCTAGATTCATAAGTGCTTGTAGGAAAGCCTATGTTGTTGGACATGTATCGTCATCTGGTCATAAATGCGACTATGATGATTTAATTGATAATAAAGTAAAATTAATTCATGGAAAATCAGATAAATATCAATATTTAAACCTAATAGATGATTTATTAATAAATAAATCAGATTACGAAGAATATCTAAAAATACCTCCTAATGCCATATCTAACATTACCAAGTTATTTAAAGAAAACGATCTCAAAGAAGAAGACTTTCTTATTGGTTTTCATCTTGATGTAGGAGCTGCCCAACCCTATAAACAAATAGGTTTTGAAAAATGGTTAAATATTATTACCCGTATTAAAAAAGAAGTACCAGATGCAAAACTCATTTTTTTAGGCCTAAATGAAGATAGAGTTGCTAATAAAATAATCAATGAATTATCTAATGATAGCAATATATATAGCTTTCTTGGTAAGTTAAATATCTTAGAAACAACTGCTTGCATTTCGAAGTTAAGACTGCTTGTTGGTGTTGATTCAAGTTTGAAAACTATTGCATCTGCCTTGAAAGTAAAGTCTGTTGTTCCATATGGCTGCACAGATCCTTCTAGATCAGCACCATTGGAGAGTGAAATTGTAGTTGTCAGACCTGAACCAGAACAAAACCCCTGCGAAGTATTCGGACCAATAGATCCAAATAAATGTTCTCATCAATCTTGTATAAATCGAATTAGTGCTGATGCGATAGTTAATGCAACAATGAATGTTATAAATAATTGTTGATGTTGCTAATATGATAGAAAAATCTATAATTAAGCCTTCTCATTAATTGGAATAATAGATATGAAAGATCTAGCTCTTAATCAACCTTTAACAAATAGAGGTAAAAAGTTAAGAATTCAAACTATTGAACTGGCTAAGCCTAACGGAGGATATCATTTTGGAGGTTCTTTTTCATGCATCGAAATCCTTATAGCATTATTTGATGATGTTTTGAAGAATGACGAAACGAACAAATTTGTTATGAGTAAAGGTCACGCATGTTGGCCATATTATGTCTTATTAAGAGAGTTGGGCCATGACCCACTCTTGGAAGGGCACCCTCATATAGGAAATGGTGTAAATTATACAACTGGTAGTATGGGGCATGGTATGCCAGCCACCTTAGGCATGGCAATGGCAAGAAAAATTACTAATGACAAGGGACAACTTTATGTTCTTATTGGAGATGGAGAAAGTCAAGAAGGAACCACATGGGAGTCTATGTTGCTTGCTAGGAGATTTAACGTTGGTAATTTAACAGTTATAGTCGACATGAATGGTATTCAAGGCTCTGGTTATGTAGATGATATCCTTCCAGTTACCGCTTTGGGTGACACCGCAAGGGCAATAGGTTGGAATGTAAAAGAAGTTAACGGACACAATATTGATGATGTCACGGATGCTCTAAAGGCAACAGAAGGGGATGATCCAAAAATGATAATTTGTCATACAATCAAAGGTAAAGGTGTTCCATTTATGGAAGATGTTCCTGCTTGGCATGCACAATGGGTTGATGATGAAAAGGAAGCTGAAATAAGGGAAATGTTAAAATGAGAAGAATTTTTGGAAAAACTTTAGTTGAAATAGCGGAAAATGATCCAAATATTGTGCTTCTTCATGGAGATGTTGAGCAAGAAATGGATGAATATAAAAAAAGATGGCCTGAGAAATTCTTTAATGTTGGCTTAACAGAGCAATCAATGATTTCAATGGCTGCAGGTATGGCATTAGAAGGATTAAGACCGCTTGTTTACTCTATTACTCCATTTGTTTTAGAAAGGCCTTTTGAACAAATCAAAATAGATATCGATGAGCAAGATTTACCTGTGCTTTTAATTGGTTATTCTGATTATCCAAGTCATGGACCAACTCACAAAGCAGTAAATGCACCTGCACTTTGCAAGGCTTTTAAGAATTTAAAATCTTATTTTCCTGAGGATTCTCAGCAAGTAAAAGATGCAATGCTCGAAGCATGGGATTCAAAAAAACCAGCTTTTATATCTTTGAAAAGGGACCATAACATCTAAGCATGAGAACTGATCCCGAAAATCCTTTTTTTTTGATATCGGGTATTACAGGCTCGATAGGGAGTTCTCTTGCATCATTTCTATGCAGTAAGAATTTCAATGTTATAGGTCTTTCTAGAAATAAGGTATCTGAAGATCATTTAATCAAGCATCCTAAAGTTCAATGGCTAGAATATGACTATGCAAAAGATGAACCATCTGAAGAATTGATAGAAACAATTACAAAACTTTCAACTAAAAACTTAATAGGTTCTTACCATTGTGCTGGAGTTTATTCAAGTAAGAAGAACTCGAACCTAACAAATCAAGATTTTATTGAAGTAATGGAAGGTAATTTAATTTCAACTATAAATTTTGTAAAACTTTCATTGGATATATTAAATCCTGGAGGAAGTATAGTTATTCTCAACTCTCAAGCTTCGATTGCTGCAGGAAATGATGAATTAGCATACGGTGTTTCAAAAAGAGCGATTTCTTCATTTGTTGACGGAATGCAAATTGAGGCAACAAAAAGAAGCCTTCAGATTGTGAATGTTTTATGTGGAGCAGTTCAATCTGAAATGGCAAAGGGCAGAGATGGTTTTGACAAGTTTATTGATCTATCTGATTTATCAGAAACTTTATATTCATTTGCTAATACAGGAAAATCTTTGCGCATAAAAAATGTAGAAATTCTGCGAAGAAATTATTAGACCTAATATTTTTTTGAATTAAAATTATTGTGAACAAAAAAGAAATCATTAACCAATTTTCCTGGAATTCATTAGATATATTTGCACGCTTAGGAATTAACTTTTTTGTATATTTTTACTTTTTAAATCTCCTTGGAGCAGATAAGTATGCCACTTTTGTTTTCATAACACTTATTTGTGGTGTTGCTCAGTCTCTTTCAAAATTAGGTCAGAACGATTTTCTGATTATAGCAGATGATATTTCTAGTAAAGTTTTATCATCTGTATTTGTAATAAATTTAATTATTGGGATAACAGTTACCTTATTGCTATCTATAATTTTTCTATTAGTTTTTTATTTTCAAGACAGAGATATAGTATTTTTAATTGCTGCTTTAATTATGGCTTTTAGCGTCACCATTGCTGTATGTACCCATTCATTTTTATCGCTCTTACAAAAAAAACAAAAATTCAAAAAATTATTTTTTTTGAATATTACCTCAAGCATTTCTGGTTTATTAGTGACATATGCATTTTCAGGCTTGATTATAATAGACTTATATCCAGTTATAGTAGTTATTAGCACTCAAATTTTTCTCTTAATAAGTTTATTTATATCAAGTCCATTTAAATTTAATGTTTCATTAAAGATTCTTAAAAGTTTTTATCTAGAGAGTAAATATTTCATAATACCTTTGACTAAAACAAGACCTATTTTATCTATTACGAAGTATATTGATTCATTTATGGCATTGCTTATTGGTGGAGATATGCTTCTTCTGGCATACAATACTATAAAAAAACTTTTTATATACCCATTAACAATTCTTTATGGAATACTGGATAGATGGTTTTATCCTTTTTTAGCAAACACTAGAGATAATAAAAAGTTAAAGAAATTATATAAAAGAATATCATTTAATATTTTTTTAATAAGCATTATTGCAGTAGTGTTGGCTTCAATAATAATCTCTTTTTTTGGTAACATTCTATATGAATATCTTTATGGAGTTGGCATAAGTAATATTAATCTTATTTTACTGATTACAGGATTCGTTATTTCTTGGCCATTAAGCATATTACCAACATTAATATATACATATGCAAAAGTTATGAGCTTAACAAAAAAACTTCCAAGGCTTTCATTATTACAATTAATTTCACTCACAATATGTATGCTATCTTTTGGAATATTTTTAGATAAAGATTGGATCACTTTTGGTTATTTAGTTGCATATATAATTATGAATATATATATAATTACAATTTTTAAATTAAATGGAAGTTTCAGATAGTTAAAATGTGTAACTTCTAGATTAAGAATAAGATTATGATTGTAATAATTGGATCAGGTATAGCTGCTTTATGGACTGCCAACCTTTTAAATGAGAATGGTTTTGACGTGATAGTTCTCGAGAAAGATTCGGTAGCGAGCAACCAAACAATAGCTAGTCAAGGAATGATACATGGTGGGACTAAATATTCTCTTGATGGAGTCTTAACAAAAGCAACTCAATCAATATCAGAAATGCCAAGTACTTGGCGCGATGCATTGAATGGTAATGGAAAAGTAGATCTTTCCGAATCAAAAATAAATGCTCATAGTCAAGTTTTATGGTCTGCTGATACTTTACAGTCAAAGATTCTGAGTTTTTTTGGATCAAAAGCAATGTCTTCAAAAATGCAACCGATAGATAAGAAGGAGCATCCAGCATTTTCTAGCAAAGATTTTAAAGGCTCTTTATTTAAGTTAAATGAGCTCGTAGTTGATGTTCAATCTGTTGTAGCTAATTTAACAAAAAATCTTGATGGAAAAATTATTAAAGCAAAAGGAACAAAAATTTTGCTTTCAAATGGCAAAGTTATTGGAATTGAAACAAGTATTGGAAAATTGGAATGTGATGAATTAATTCTTGCTGCCGGCGAAGGAAATGAACAAATTTTAAAAAATTCTAATGTAAAATCTTTTCCAATGCAGACGAGGCCATTGGCAATGGGGATGGT
>MDTE01021206.1_pt1 | contig 20417 bp, 18 predicted proteins | sample 811231 | NCBI WGS metagenome assembly MDTE01 (sample SAMN05326651, study PRJNA326480) | marine metagenome | isolation source: seawater | place: Indian Ocean: Red Sea | collected 2010
AAACAAAGACAAGTTTTTTGAGGTCTTTGTTGATGGGATTGATCAGTCCACTGGTAAACCCTACACTGATGAACAAAGAGAAGCCGCAGGGGAAGAGTTTAGGACAAGATGGAGAATTGAGGAAACTCGGAGTAGCATTGATGGTATTCAGCTCTACAGTGACAGCTCAAAACGCTTTAGATGGGAGCAAATACAACAAGAGCTAGAAAAGGTTAAAAATTTAGACGGTGCAATCAAGAGACAGAGGCTTAAAGAGATAAGAACTAGGCTTACAGAGCTGTTTGATGACACAGCAACTCAAGAAACAGAATCATCAACCCCAAAAAAACAAGCAAATATTTTTAATAGATCATTTATTGACACCTACTATAAGAGTGGAGGCACTGAAATCATGCAAAAACGATCTACACAGTATGTTGACTATCAGCGTAGGTCCCAAGCATTTGAACTTGGGATGCGTGTTTACCCCTTTCTTGGTGGGAATCCGTCAAGGTCTGGTATCGTTGTAGCTATCTACCCTGCTATTGGTATGGTCGATGTGCAGTTTCCTCATGGTTCTCAACGCTATCCTGTAGAAGATCTTGTTGTAGATACTTCGGGCGATTATCTTAACATTTATTCAGATGATCAAGATACTGTTCCAGGTGGCGTAGGTACAGTCCCCGTTTCCTCTCGTGCTGTTAAAAAGCAAGCAAATCGTGTGGCCTCCAAATACATGAAGCAAGCTCTTTATTGGTACAAGAAGGATCGAACATATCGTCAATGTCGAAATGAGGAAGTGCCTTGTTGCCCTAAGTGTAAAGACCCACTCGGCACTACAGTTTACAAGAGGAGAGGCGGTAAGAGCGAGAAACTACTTGTTTGTCGATCCTGCCTCTTTATCATTAAACCCTCCGACATAGTTAAGGGATAAAGCATGGCATTTTTAAGATATGCTAGGGCTAATGTAGTTCAGCCCTCCATTCATGGTCTACAATGGGATAAAGTTAGAATCGCTTCGGGATCTAAAACTATTAATGCTTCGCTCAAAAAGCAAGCTGAAGATATACTAGGTGAACCTTTCACTCCCGATAGATTTCTACTCACACACTCCACAATCGTTTGTTCTGTCGATGCAATCACACCTCCAAACACAAAGACAGGCTCGATTGAAGAGGGTGGTCAAACCATCAACCGTAAATACGCTGATTATCGCATCAGTGCCGATACTGATAAGTTCATCAATAACAACCTCGACTCATGGTCAAGGGAAGTTATCAAGAAATCTTATCAGACCTTCATTGGTGCTCATAACTTTGTTGAGCATATCCAAGTTGAAGAACTATCTAAGGGTCGCATTATTGATGCTGTCCTTAGAGACATCGGTGACTCTTTATATGTAGACATTCTTGTAGCTACAGATCGTAAGCACAAAGACTTGGTTGCACAGATCGAGTCGGGTCAAATGAACGCAATGTCTATGGGATGTAGCGTAGACTTTACCATTTGCACCAAGTGTGGTCATGTGGCCGCAGATGAAACCGAAATGTGTTCTCATGTCAAATATGAAAAGGGCAATCTTTTCTATGATGAGCAAGGCAATAAGCATAGAGTAGCAGAGCTTTGTGGACATGAATCCATCGGTGGAACAGCAGGTGTTACTTTCATTGAAGCATCTTGGGTGGCGACTCCTGCATTTACAGGTGCAGTTGCTCGAAACACCTTAGAAATCCCTTCGGCTGATATGGCTAAATCTGCTTCTGATGAACAGTTAAATGAAGTACCAGAAAAATGGCTTGCAAAAGCCGCTAGTTTACAGGACTCTCCTTGGTATGACCCTAATGGTCAACTAAGTAAAAAGGCTGGTCCTTTTGACATGGATGAAGAAGAAGAGGGTGGCGATGATAAAGCTGACGCTCCTTCAGAATCTTTGCTCAAACAGCTTGAGGATGTTTATGAAACTGCAATCGTTGATCGTTTTCGCCAAAAGCTAGAGAACGAAATGAAAGCAGAGAAGGCTAAAGAAGTAATGAACCCTCCGATTGATAAATCTGTTGTTGAGCAAAACGATACGATTGTCAAAGAGGGAGGCGTTTCAGCTTCTAAATACATGAGCCTCTTAGATGCTTCTGTCAAAACAGCTAAGTCTGTCGAAGAAGCTGTGCTGAACATAACTCTAGTGAACAATCACTGTAATGTTCAGATCCCTACCCATGTTTACAAGTTGGCTAGTGTTTTAGGTACAACCACACAATATAACGGTGTTGTTGATTACCTTGAACAAGCTAACTATTTAAATGGAAAAAAATTATCGAAGCAAGACACCCTTCGTCTTGTAAGATTAGCTAAACTCTTATCCCTTAACACTTACGGGCAGAAATAAGTCTCGCCCTGTTTCACCCCAAGAAAGGAATTGCCTTATGTCTAGGAATTCTCGTTCTAAGAATATGTCTCGCAGGGCAGAGCTTGCTCGTAGAAGAAGAAGCCAACGCCGTGCAAACTCTGGTCTTCCAGGTTACGATAACCTCGGTTGGGATCACTTCGGTCACCCTGCATCTTCTGATCAGCCATCTGTAGATCAGTATGGTTTCGATTCAGAGTTCGGTGAAGGAGTCCGTAAAGGACCTTACCGTTCGGGTCCAGCACCTGCTTCTTATGGTTGGGAGCCAGAGCACCCTGCTGTAAGCGATGAGCTTGTAGAAGATTTTGCTCTTACTGATGACATTCGCCAAGAGAACCTTAAAAAAGCTATGGAGCGTAAAGCGGCTAAATGTATCCGTATCGCTGAAAGTCGTCTTGGACGCACTGCTTCACAGCGTGAGATCGAGGATCTTGCACTTCGCATGATGGATCTCCCTAACCGTACTGTTAATGCTCGTGTTGCTCGTCTTGCTGACAATGCAGTACAAGTTGGAACTGATTATGATGAGGGTCTTGACTTTACAGGTCCAGGCAACGCCAGTGATGAAATCGAGGCTGATGATCTTATGGGTCACACCATGTTTGACGAGTATGATACCGATAATGACGGTATGATCTCTATGGACGAATGGGGTGGTTCAGATGAGATCTTTGACGATCTTGACACCAACGATGATGGATTCCTTTCTCGTGAAGAAATCTCTTTAGGTCTTGGTGAGTCTTTCGCTGATGATCTTCAAGCTGATGATCTTCAAGCTGATGATGAACTTGCTTCTATCATCGCTGAAATCGAAGCTGAGGAGAGCCAAGCAAACCTTATGGCTGAAGAAGGTCTTGAAGCTACAATGAACATGGGTGGAGATCACTCTTCATCAGCAGAAGCTCTTGCTGAAGAAATCGCTACTCTTAAAGCCGCTAACGCTCGTCTTGCTCGCAAGGTTCGTAAACTCGCTGATAACGCTGTACAAGTTGGTACAGGCTATCAAGGTACTGATCCAGATCTTGAGATCGACACCACACCAGACAACGAGCCAACAGAGGGTGAACCTACTCAGCGTTTAGCTAAGATTGAGCGTCTTGCAGAAGCTCTTTCTACTTATATGTCTGATATGGAAACTACTGCTGATGATGACATGGCTACTCTTCTCGCAGAACTCCAAGCTGATGACTCTCGTGATATGAATGATCCAGAGTATGGCTACACCGCTGAAGAAGAAGGTCTTGAAGCAACTATGGCTGAAGATGTTCTTGAAGCAACTATGAGCATGGGTGGCGAAGATGTCATGGGTCTTGATATGGACGCTGACGATGCCATCGCTATGGACCCTCGTCTTGCTTCAATCTTCACTGCCGCTGATGAGGACTCTGAGGAATCTACTGAGGAAACTACCGAAGAAGAATCTACCGAAGAAGAATCAACCGAGGAAGAGACTACCGAAGAAGAGACTACCGAAGAAGAGACTAAAGAGGAAAAGGCTGAGAAGAAGGCTTCTTATCGCCCACGCACCTCTGCTCGTAAAGCGGCTGTAAAGACTCTCGGTAACATTTCTCGTGAGGCTTCAAGTGCTTCTGATGAGCTTTCTAAACTTTGGGAGTCAGCTCCCGATGTAAGCAAGTTCTTCGGATAAGATGTAAATAAACTGTAATAGTTTGTTTATAGCTCTACGCTATTATATAGGAAAACCTTTTCGGGGTTGGTTGTAAGACCACCCTATTTCAAAACAACACTACTCTCTTGAAAACAGAGAGTACGAGCTGAATAGGAGAAATCTCATGGCTCTACTTGGACAAGCTAGTGGTGGTTTTACAGAGTCAAGCTCTGCGTTGCGTATCCTCCATGTTGGTGTGCGTAACACTGTCGGTCAGTTGGCCGCAAGTGCTTTCACTCAGTCTAACCCCGTTTCTGGACAGGCAAATCAAACTGCCGCTCCTGGTCTTTTAACTAATGTACTCGGTGTACTTAGTGGTTCAATCGCATTTGCTCAGACTGGTACTACCAATGAGCATGGTGGACCTGCTAATGGATCATCTGTACTTGGTGTCTTCATCAACAACGCTTCGGGCAACGCTTTCGAGAATCAGCCTGGTGTTGCATCTAATCGTGGACCTTATGTTTCTGCACAAGGTACTTATGCTAACTTGCTCTATGAGACAGTTAACATCAATACAGGTGCTGACATCACAGGTACTTATGTTCCTGGTGCTTCATTGTTCTCTTCTGCAAATGGTTTCTTGACCACTGCAAATGCAACAGCGGCACATATGCACAGCACCTTTGGTGATCTTATTGCAAACAACCTTGTTCTTGCTGACGCACAAGCAGGTGTTGGTGCAATCGCTATTGTTAAAATCACTCCCGACTCAACTTCTGATGAGTTGGTTTACGATCAACGCATTTAATAGAAAGGAAGAGTGATTATTATGAGTAATACAGTTGATAATGCAGTAAAACAGAAGATCATTTCTGACTACATCAAAACTCCACAGGGTCGTGCGAAGCTTGCCGCTTCTATGACTCAGCCTTTACGCCTTCGTAGAGACTACACCTCTGTAGGTCGTAAGACTTTCTTAGTCGAGCAACTTCCAGACGGTGCTTTACCTATCTACGACAAAGATCCAGATGTAACTGCGTTTGTAGTTGGTGAAGAGGGTGAAAATATCCTTGCTATCACCAAACCACGCAGGGTTATCTTCCCATTGTTTGAGATCGCTTCTAACCCAGAGATCCCACTCACACAGATCAAAGAGCGTAGGTTCGACCTTATCGAGCGTGCCCAGGACTTGGCTCGTGCTCAAATCCAAGCGGCTGAGGACGAGCGTGTATTCGCTATCCTTGATGCAGTTGCGGCAAACGGATTTGATAGCGTTGCAGGTCAGACTAATGCTGACATTCCTGTTATCGCTCCTCTTAATGGTGCTGTTCTTGCTGACGCATACAGCCTCATCGAGAGACATGACCTTCGTGTTGCTCGTGTATTCATGAATGCTCGTGATTACGCTGACATCCGTAAGTTCGGTAGAGACATTCTCGACATCGAGAGCCAAGCGGCACTTCTCAAAACAGGTCTTCAAGCTACTCTTTGGGGTGCTCAGATCATCACTAGCCGTCTTGTTCCTGTTGGAACTGTTTATGTCTGCTGTGAGCCAGAGATGTTTGGTCGTATCCCTGTTCGTACTGAGTTGACCGTCCTTTCTGCTGACGATCCTAAAGCTCGTACAATCGGCTTCTCTGTATTTGAGAATCTCGGTATCGGTGCATATAACCCTCGTGGTCTTGCTCGCCTTACTGTACAACGCTAATTTTTAATAGTTAGCTTGTATAACCTAGTCGTTAGGCTAGGTGTAAGAGATCTTAGAATGAACCTCATTTCCCTTTGGGATTTGGGGTTTTTTCGTATCTAGGGTTTTGATAGTTTATTTATAGCCTCTCATAAGTGATCCCTTTAATCTAATGGAGAAATCGTTATGAGAAGAACAGCACATCAATATATTCAAGAGCTTGAAATTCGAGTCGCAAGCCTTGAAAAACAAGCATACATCAACAATCTTGGTCAGGTCATCAAAACTTCAAACAAAGCAGATAAGGTCGAGAAGGCTACTATCCAAACTGCTTTTGTTGGTCTTGCTGAAGGACTAGATAATGAACTTGAAGAGGTCCCTCACAGCTTTGTGATTGCTATGAAGAAGGCTGGTATCAAGTCTCCTAATGATATAATGAGAGCCTACAAAAACATGGATAAAATGATTAATGCTAACAATCCCCATGTTAAAAAGATGAAAGAAGATATTGATCGAAGAAGATCAATAAAGGCGAAATATGACTACATTGATGAGTGCATTAAACGACACAACTCAGATGATCCCATAGGTTTCTATGCTTGGCTTTATAAAGGGCATAAACAAATCGAAGAACTCCTACACGAACAAAAGGGAACTCCGATTGAGGGTGCTCACCTCAATTTGGGAGGAAAACGATTCCATGATGGAGATGAGTTTAATTGGCTAGGGCAAATGCTAATGTATTTTGTGGTTTATACTTGTTTCGCCGCGATCACTGTCTTTATATCAAGTGGGGTTGTTGCCAAGTCTTTGTTTGGAGTTATTACTCTTGGATCAGCTAAAGTTATGGGTATCGTGCTTTGTGCTTATCTTGCGTTAAGGGTTTTAGGTTGGGCTATCTCTAAAGTTGCCAACTTTTTCTTTAAGTATCTCTTACCTTCTATTCAGCGAATGGGTGTTAAGATTACAGAACTTAAAGACAAACTTTTAGGTGGCTTTAAAAGTATCAGTCGATCTGTTATGAACGCCTTGAACAGTGGAGTGAGCACCCTCAAGTCAATGTTTGGGTTTGGACGCAAGTCTGCTCGATATGCCAGAACTCGATATTTAGCTCTTTAAACCAATGACTTAGTGAGCTAGTGGTCGATACCTTGTTCACATAAAGGACAAGTATCTCCAATCTCGCATTTAATAGCATCAAGCTCGCCTGTAAGCCTTTCAACCTCTTGTTCAGTGCGAGAGATACGACTGAATAGTTCAAAGCGTTCAGAAGCGATCTTGAGGTCTTTTTCAATGGTAGTGTCTACCTCTGGTAAACTAACCTCTAACATTGAGATTGACTCAATAGTTTGGTCAAGCTCTTTACGCTTATTCAACACACGCTGTAGTGGTGCGTGGTCTTTGACATCTACATCGGGGAGAGATGGGAATGATGTTAAGCCAACCCCTACGATACCCTCCATGATTCTTAATCTGTTCTTTTCTTTACGAATACGCTCAAGGTCTTTGATCCCCATAAAGTCATGTGGGTTGACCTGTGGGAACTTTACATTTTGTAAGGTTGTTACGAACTGTGTCTGAAACATAAGAGATTCCCTTTTTTCTTTGATTGCTTCTAACTTTTTAACTTTTTCTTCGAGGGTCTTAATCGAAGCCTCAAGGTTATTTATATGATTGATTGTCTTTTCAGCGTCTGACAGTTCATTGAACTTTGGTAAACGCTTACGCTCATACTCTAAGTCCTCATGTTTTATTTTAATGCGTTGATTAAGGTTCTTAGTCTCTCTCCTAGAGATACTTGAGGCTTTCTCTAAGGCTTCTATTGTCTTTACATCAGAAAGAGCACTAGAGAGTACACTAGGTGGCATATCAAGTAAGAAGATCTGTTCAAACTGTCTAGCGATTTGAGGCCAAACTGTTTTCCCATCTACATCTACTGAAATAATGTTTAAGTCATCAAGCTCATCGGGAGTCTTTGATCCAACTTTATCTAGCTTTTGTCCGTTGATCTCATATTTATTGACCCCTTTTCCCTTTTCCCAAATGACCGATTTCCCATCATCAAAGTCGATTGAAACCTTTGATGACTTCTCACCCTTGCGAACATGGGAATAACCTCTAGCGTTAGAGAAAGCACCTGCAATAGCTCTCGCACAAGCTGACTTGCCTGTGTTGTTAGGACCTGTAATGACTGTCAGACCTTTGACCTCAAACTCAGCGTGTTTGATTGATTGGTAGTTTTCTATTTTGACTTGCATGGTGTCTTATCTCCCATTCCCTTTATATGAATGATACCAAGTTTGTGGGTCGTAACCCCTTATTTATACCTTAGTGTAAGAAACGAAAACCTCACTAACCAACTAATATATAAGGATATGTATGCTACAACCAACGATCATAGCGACCCTTAATGAACTACGAAATGCTGTAAAAGCTCTCCCACATGGGAACTCCCCTGTCCTCTTCTGTACCCCACTACCTACCTTCTCTGAGGAGAAGATGAACTATGAGGACGGGGTTCAATACCAAATCCAAGTCGTACCCGCCAAAGGTGGCTCTTGGGTACTTGATGCAAAGGAAGCAACCATGAAGAATGGTGAGGTCAAGATGAGAGATCTCGACAAAAGCATCATCAAGAGTCTAATCGCATAAAGGGGAGTGATGAGGGTTAATAGTTGATTTATACCCTCTCATAAGTAATCCCTTTAACCTTAACTACAATGGAGAATAACCATGAGAAGATTAGCATCCGAAGTTTTAAGAGACTTAGAAATAAGAATCGCAAGGCTTGAAAACCAAGCATCAAATCGTACAGCAAGTTCAAAGTTTACTGTGTCAATGAACACAGGAGACAAAGAAAAAATGAGTGTTAAAGATCTTCTTACACTCTTGAAGGATACCCAAGATATGTCTGACGATAGATGTGTTGCAAGCATCATTCCTAATGGTATTCGGTCAAAAATAAAGTTCAGATGTGGAGATTGGTCGTGCTTTGTGGATATGTTTGATTTTGTCGGAGCTATTGATCATCGTCATATTGAGATGGAATCAGCATACGACTTGGACGCTAGTATTAAAGATGACGGTTTGTATGATGCCGAGAAGTTGGCATTAACAGTCAAAGATTATCTTTCTGGGCTACTGTTGGGTTGGTCGGTAAAGGTTATTTAACTTAGATAATCTTAAATCTCCTCTAAATAGTATAAGGGTATGTGTACCCTATACGAGAGGAGAGAAGATGTCTTTAGACACCAAATACAGACCGAGAACATACAGCGATGTGCTTGGTCAAAAGGCTACGATCCAAACGCTTAAAGGCTTTATCAAGTCTGACGCAGGTTGGAGACAGTCTTATCTATTCGCTGGTCCTTATGGTTCGGGCAAGACTACACTTGGTCGGATCATGGCTCGTGCTTTATTGTGTGAATCTCCTGTTGACGGAGAACCTTGCGATGAATGTCATTCATGTAAAGCGATGTTAATGGGTAGTCATGACTCATTCATTGAGGTAGACGCGGCAACTAACAGTGGTAAAGCAGATGTAAAGAAGCTCTTAGAAGAATTGGGGTATTCTTCTTTTTCGGGGAAGAAAAAGCTCTACCTCTTTGATGAAGCTCATCAGTTATCTAAGGACGCACTAGATGCTCTCCTTAAACCGATGGAGGAGAATGATCGGGGTAGCTTTGATAAGAAGCTCGTCTGTATCTTCGCCACCACTGAACCAGAGAAGATGAGACAGACAGTATTGAGCAGGTGTGCTCCTGCGTTCATCATTCGTCATGTAGACTCAGAAGAAATCGCAGATCGTTTACAAAAGGTGTGCGAGTGGGAGGGTTTTGAATATGAGCGTGAAGCGTTAGTTTTAATAGCCGACTTCACAGAGGGGCATATTCGAGATGCGTTAAAAGCCATTGAGGGTGTAGCGTCATCGAATGAGGGTAAGGTGGGTCTACAGGGTGTGAGGGCATATCTCCATGTAGACCGTAATGATGTAATCTGTCAGCTTTTGTTAAGCGATAACTCGAAGTCTCTGAGCTTAGTAGATGAGTTATTACAATCTACCCCTGTAGGTATTGCTTATGACAGGTTGCAATCAGCGTGTATGTTTGCAATCTCGCTTGGCATGAAAGCAGGTGTGCCACCCCCGTATTGGAATCGACCTCTTTTACAGGAGATTTGGGATAGATATGGTATGCCTTTATTGAGTCTAGCTGACTGTTTAGCGAGTCGTCCAATTAGACCGACAGGTGGTATGTTTAAGTGTGACTTATTGAAATGGAAGATTGGAGGGGTTCAAACCCTCCAAGTGCCTCAACCAAAGTATGAAGAAAAAATCCCTGTTTCAGAACCTCAAGTCGATAAACCACCGCTAAAGAAGCAACTTTCGTTATCGGAGTTTAGCAAGATGGTAAAAGGGATGGTATCTATTTAATACCATTCTTTTTTACTGTGAGTTGTCTATATGAGAGAAACTTCGTGGGTTGTCCTTGAGCTTTCAACTAAAGGCGAAGAAGAAGCCCTAAAAGGGTCGCTCAAAGATAGAATCGTTTCTAATACTGCTTTTAATGTTGATGATGTATACATACCTCTTATGGTTCAGAGATACCATGAACCTATTTGGCTAATGGAGGGGTATATATTTATTAAAAGCGGATACGGTGCTGTTGAGTATTATAGCTTGAAGCAATGTGGTCTTGTAAGAGACATCATTTCTCAGCTTGATACTCGAACAGGTCTTATGAGTATGGGTGTCATACCAGATTCTGATCTCAAAAGGATGGTCAAGCAAGTCGATAACTTGGGAGGGTCTTTTAAACAAGGAGATTGGGTTAGATTAAAAACAGGTCCGTTCAAAGGCTTTGAGGGTGAGGTAGTAATGACTTGGAGAGATGGTGATGTGAGAATGTACTCTATCCACCTATCTTTTAGGAGTGTAGAAATCATACACACTATAGATTGCCTGTCCGTAGAAGGAGTTTAATGATGGATCAAAAGTTAATGGAACAAATATTTTCCTCATCTCAAGGACTCCATACCTGCCCGACTCCAAGATATGTGTCGGATGATCAGATTGATAATATACAAGCAATATTAGAACACATGAGCAAGGTATCACCAGTTGAAGCCGATATGGTTGAGTTACATCTGTTACATGGACTTAGCCAAGCCTACTTAGGTAAGATTTTTGGATATACACAGCCTAATGTGCATTACAGAGTTAATAGAGGCTTAGAGCGATTGAGAGTTTACGCACAGATTACAATATATGAGGAGGCTGAACTTAGAGAATTGTTATCTGGATTCTTTATAGATAACAAAGACATCGAGGTCCTAGTTCTTCTATACATCTACTCTAGCCAAAGTTATGTAGCTCGTCTTTTAGGGGACACACAAGGGAAGATTAGGTACAGGTACTTGAAGTGTCTAAAAGCTATGGCACAATCACCCAAACTGACCGATGTGTATAATACCTTTAAGGTGATAAGTGAAAACATTACCCTTCTTAGAGTCTTACCAGAAGATGTTGACAGAAAGAGGGTAATCTTATGACGGACAAGATTTTACCCAAAGACATCGTGAAAAGATGGGTCGCTGAAGTCATGACTCAAAAGTATGACATCACAATTCATCCCCAAGAGTATCCTTTTGGGGAGAAGTTCATCCGAAATCTCCAAAAAGAGGATTGGGATGTGAGCATCATTGAAGAACATAAAATCGTGATCAGTTCTAATGACCCCATCAAACTTGCTCACTTAACTATCAAGTTGCGTAAGCAAGGGTACATCATAGAGGATTGATTTATAGTTTCTTTATAATCTTATGTGAGTGTGATTTAAACCCAAGGAGAATACAATGGCTGTCAGAAGAAACCGCATTGTCAGACCATATAGAGGTAAGCTCTATGATATGGTCGTCAAAAACTTTGCTTATGTACCTGTCCTTAATGCAAAAGGACAACAGGTCGAAGAGCTAGATGAAAATGATCGACCAATCAAAGGCAAAATCGTCAAAGTTAGACGCAAAGAAGTAATTGACTCATTTGAGATCTACTACAACATTTGTCTTATTGATGAATATTTCAAGATGAAATATGAGAAGTGCCTTGAAGATGGGGTCGTACCTCCTTCGGGTCGAGAAACACTCACGATTTCTACTCTTAAAGAAGACTTTGGTAAGAGTTGGAGATACTTGATTCGCAAATACGCTATCAACGCACCAAGAGGTACTAGAGAACTAGCGGTTAAAGTAGAAGCTCGCCTTGGGGTTATTGACGGCATACTTAACGAGTCTCTTACGAATGTCCTTCGTGGTGTGGATGTCAATATGATTCTAGGTAAGCTAAAGGGTGCCGCAGGATCTTCTGACTTCAAAAAGTCGATTGAGTTCTATGCTGATTTCATTAAACAAGCATTCAAGATGCTTGGTTTTAATGTCGTTACAGAACTTAAAAGCAATCCTAAGTTTAACATCCGTTATGTACAGTTCTCTATCGGTGATGAGATTAGTGACTTGATTTCCAAATCAAGCTCAATGGTTGCTGGTGAACTCGAGAAAGCTCAGAGACTAAAGAAGATTAGAGATGCGAAGCTCAAATCTTCTTTACTTGAAAAGGGCTATCATGTCGAGACTCGACCTGTCTATATTACTGAGGGTAGGAACAAGGGTGTTGCATACCTCACAGTAGCTTACGATCAGAGAGCAACTAGTATAACTAAGCCTCGTAAAAAACCTAAAGCACCTAAGTTCACCAAAAACGATAAGGACATCATTGTCTCTTTAGATAGCTTGGTTAGCGATGATAGTGTCTACGGACCAAACACTGATCCAAAAGCATTTTTCGTTGCCCCTAAGTGTTCAATCGTAAAAGATGAAAACACAAACAGACCTTCTCTAGTTTATCAGCCTGGTGAAGAGGACAAGAATAAGCTCATTATTCGTCAGATTAAAGAAGCTCAACAACGAGCTAAAGAGTTCGCTGTTCCTCGTTTCAAAGAGGGATATGGTAAACTCCCTAATGGTGAGCCAGAGGCAGGTTTCGACTCAAGAGGCAGACCTAAATTTAAATATGTCGTGCCTAAATCTCGTCTTAAGTTCTACAATAGAGCTGTTAGATTGTTTAATAAACTCTTAGAGTTTAGAGCAATCTGCGACAATAAAGCGGCTCACAGCTTAGAGGTATACAACTACCGAAATGCTACGAAATCTCTCGTAAAGGGTGTCTACAGTAGTGACTTCACTGACGAATTGGGTAACACATACAAACGCTTTAATAATATGGAAGCTCTTGCTAAAAAGGTCATCAAAAAGAAAAAAGACCAAAAGAGGAAGAGACTTATAAAACCAGAGATTAAAGAAGAAACAATCGTAGTTCAGAACTATCCAGACTGGGATGGGAACAAGGTTGTATATAATGAGCGTAAACTCAAAATCGCTAAGTTTGTTTACCCATCGGGGAGTACATTCAACCCTATCCACCACAAAGATCTTCTACAAGAGGCATTGAACCGAATCAATCTTGGGAGAAATCCCGACCTTGATGAATCTCTAAAAGATCAAGTATTAACTCCAGAGTTTAGAGAAGTTAAAGGTGAAGAGGGCATTTCAAAGACCTTCCAACTTGTCACTTTGAAAGACTCAGACGGTAAAAAGAAAGAAATCATCGTAGCAGGTCGTTACGCTGGTTATGATCTCGATACTATCTTAAATATGGAAGGTCGCTTTATCGAGGGTGGTTTTGTCAAAAAAGTGAGGGGTCGATCTAAGAAGGTTGAGATAGATCGTATTGAATTTGATGGTCTTGGTCGTGCTCGCACAGTTGATAAAAAGAAAGATCGGGCAACAGGTCAGTTCATTTATTCGCAAAGGCTCATTGAACCTTATGTTTCGCTTAATCCAAAGACAGGAGTTCTTACACTAGGTATTCCAGGAGAGAACTCTAGTAAAGCTGACCGAAACATAATGAAAGATCTAGCTAAGAAAATAACTAGCATCACCGCTCAGAAAGATAAGAGACTCCCAAGAGGACACATGAACCTCAATCCATTCTTCACTTTTGCTCCCGAAGATTTCGAGACTATTCGTGAAGCTCTTGGTTCTGTGGCTTTAAGTGCTTCAGCTTCTAAGTTTATGGACGAGTATTATGCCAAACTTAGAGCAAAAGAGAACGCAACGACTGTTGAAAATACAGAGCGTTTTACTCCCGAAGCTCTAGGTGGTTTTGTTGCTGAGACAGCTCGTGGACCATTCAAGTTCAACAACAAACAAAAAGAAGCGGCAGCTTGGCTTGAAGCATCGGGTATGCAAGGTGTTGTTGCTCTTGATACAGGTGTTGGTAAAACACTTACCTCTCTTGTTGCAATTAAAAAAGCAATCAATGAGGAGATGTTTGAAGGAGGAACTAAGCGTAGATTCCTATTCGTTTCACCTAAGAGTCTTGTTGGGAACTTGAAAAAAGAAGTCCTTAACTTCATGGTTAAAGGTGGTGATGACTTTGTAAGGGCAGATGGTGAGGTTGAAAAGACTCCTAACTGGCAGAAGCTTGTACTAAGTCGCATTGATGAAATGTCATATGAAGACTTTGTAGATGATTTCAAAAGCACAGAGGGTATTGACGAACTTATTTCAAAGATGGAAGGTGGCAAGCAAGCTGTTGAGGATGTTAAGCGTTTAGCTCGTGAGAATAAACATCATGGTAAAGAGGCAACCATTACCTATGAAGTTAAATTCAAGAATGGGGTCGAGGTTTCGAGAAAAGAGGTCGATTTCCAAATCGGAAACTTGATTGATCCGTCTATCGTTCGTACCGCCTCTCAAGCTAATCGAACCACAACCATTCAAGAACTCGTTTCTTACCCTGCTCTTTCACCCTCTGAAAAAGATGCGAAGAGAAAAGAGCTTGCTAAGGCTCGAAGGACAAAGAAGAAGGTCGAAAAAGGTGCTAAAGCTAAATCTTCACCTATCTTGAACAAGAAGTATCAAAAGAGATACTATGCTTGCTTCTTTGATGAGATCAACGAGATCTTTGAGAAGGGACCTCAAGGTAAAGAGAAAAATTACGCTGTGTCATCTCTTGGACACCCTCGTAAAGTGTTCTTAACTGCTTCAGCTCTTGATCGTGATCCTGTTGACCTTTATAGGCTCTCTACTCTTGCTAAAGGTCAAGTACCTACTGCCAAGAGTGAAAAAGCATTTGCCGAGAAATACGGTAAAGTTCTTGCAGGTCGTATGGTCGCTCTTAAACCAGATGAGAAGCTTAGAGAACAGTTCTATAATTGGGTTAAAGAGAACGCTTACTTTGCACCTAAGATGGACATCTCAGTAGATGCTATGGGCGTTAACTACCAAGAGGTCAGTCTACCACAGCTCAAGAAGCTTAAGTCTCGTACTATCACTACTCGTATGCCAACTAAGGTACAGAAAAAGTACAAGAGAGCGGCTAAGTCCATTTCGGGCGAACTTAAAGCTATGGTTACAAAGTATCGTGATCTTAGAAAGCAACTCGCTACTTTAAATGAACAGAATGGCGATCTGTTTGATAGGAGAAACAGTAAAGTCTATCAAGACCTCACTAGAGCAACATCTACGGTAAGGAAGGCTCTTGAAAAACTCACTCAGATTTCTTCTGAGGGGATGTTTAAAGCAGAAGTAGGCTCTAAAGTCTTTAGAGACAACTCGACAGAAAAGTGTCTCTATTTCTGCTCCAACAAAGAACTTGCTGAATCTGTAATCAAAAAGAACAGCACCATTCGTAGAGAAAAGGTTCACGCTGTCCTTTGGGCTAAAGAAATCATCTTCTATAAAAATGGTGAGATTGTCGCTGAGGTTAAAGAAGAAGATAACATGAGCGTTGAGGCTTTCGACTCAGCATATGAAGACACCGGTATCTACAGCAAAGTAGCTTCCGAAGAAGGTGAAGATAATCAAGTCGAGTCAACTTGGGCTATGGACATCTCAAAGAAGTATGTCAAAGAGAATGATTCTCTAGCTTCTGCGGTATGTTCTGATAATTATGCTCGTGGGTTCAACTTCCAAACCTTCACCAAAGTCATTCACCTTGATAGAGGTGCAGGGTTCGACTCTGAACTCTTGAAGCAAAGAACTGCTCGTGCCTATCGTGGAGGTCAAGCTGAACAAGTAGAAGAAATCTACATTGACGCTACCTTTGCACCAGATTCTGAATCTGAGGGTACTGTGAGTGATAATGCTCGTGGTGTTAAAGTAGACCTTTATAATGCTCTCTCTCTTCAAAGGAATGAACTTGAGGAGGGTAAAGGTTATCAAGTCTTTATCTGGGACGAAGATGATTGGGTAGAGACAGATTCGTTTACATTCTCTTCGACTGATGAGGTTCTTGAGGCTAAACTCAATGAACTTTTCCTGTCTAGTGGTTATGTTAAACCAATTAGTATGGAAGGTGTTGAAGAACCTGTTAAGCGTTTAGTTCTTAAAGATGGCACAGACATTAAAGAGAGAGCGACTGTAAAAGATGATTTTGATATGCTCTCCATTGATCAGATTAAATCTTTGGTTAATGAGGCTGATCAAGATTTCTTCCAAGACATCATCGTTAACGGTTTGAAATCAGACCTAACTAAGCGACTTGATGCTCGTGTTTCTGACACAGCTATTGCGATTAAGACCCCTGCAATGATGAGGGCTGTTCTTAACCCAACAGAAGAGAACTTAGTCCGAGCTGAAAAGGAACTTGAGGACTATGACGAGAATCCTCTAAGCCACATGACTTTCGATCCAGGTCGTTACGATGACGCTGATCTTTGGTTGGCAGGAAGATTTGGAGTCTCTACTCTTACCAAAGGTCAAAAAACAGTCATAGACATGATGGGTGGACCTGCTATCGCTGATGTTATCATGTCAAGTGGAAGAGGTACTGCTGGTAACAGTAGATTAAGCCTTGATTCAAACAGATACATCACAGGTGCGAGTGTGTCTTGGAATGCAACTCGTATTAACAACGGTTTTGTTCGAGCTACACCATGTGCTCCAAGAGGGTTCTCTCCAAGGTTCTTATTCGCAGAGATTATCACCGCAAAACGCATGGGTAAGAAAGAAATCTCTTGTATGGCGATGGGTGAAGAAGGAAGTGGGTCATGGAGTGGTTATGCTGTATGGCCTAAGTATGGGTTCAACACTCAGATTAACCTCACCGGTCTCCTTAATAAAGTTCCATCTAATTCTCCTAATCAAGTCTATGTTCAAGCTGTGAAGCAGATCATGGGCGAACGACCAGGTAATGTTTGGCTTCAAAAGCTCTTGGTTATCACTGCTGATATTGTGACTGAGAAGATCAAAGCGGCTGACGCTAGAGCTTATAGGGAAGCGATGAACGAGTGGAATGACGCTAAGGATAATGCTCTTGGTGAAAGACCTGTACTCGCTACCAATGAAAGATGGGCTGTTGGTGATCGTTTCGTGGCTGACAGCGATTATGTAAGACAAAACTACTCTCAGATCTATAACGCTCAAGGGGAGGTTACTTCTGTTGGAAATGACTCGATTTCCATTCGACTTGATGTAGGATATACTCAAACCTTGCCTAAAGATACCACTTGGATCACACCTCTTAATCCTCGACCTACTGTTGATGTCTCAGCTTCACAGGATGAGGTTGATGCTTATGAGAGAAGATCTGCTGAGTATGACGCAAACAACCCTCAACCTACTAAACCAAAAGCAAAGCGTTCCACTGATTACGCTGTAGCTGTTGGTGAGAAGCTATGGGGCTTGTATGGGAGTGGTCGAGGGATGACTTTAGACCTTAAAGATGGCTCTATGTCTATGAAGATCGCTAATGCTTATCTCAAGAAAAAAGCTCTTGAGTCAAACATTGATATAAACGATTACCTTAACTCACCATTGGATCTCCTTAATGTAGAAGACCCTTGGTGTTGGGAACAAGAGATTGATCAGATTAGAGTTAAGGGTCAACCTGTTAAATGGACCGATGTTGTGAGTCAATACCCAGAAGCGTTTAGGACTGCATGGTATGCACATAAGCGTCTTCGTACCAAGGTTGCTCGTCTTGCAGGTTCTGACACTGCTTTTGCGTCTTTCATGAAGAAATATAAATTGGTTGACCCTCAAACTACACACAACACACCACGACCAGATCAAAGAGGTGTTCAAAGCAGATCACAGGGCCAACAGAGGTCTGAAGGTGAAATATATGCTGAGAATGTAGGACAAAGAGTTAAACTCGGTTCTACTACTTTGACCTCAGATGAAGTGGCTGATCGTAGACTTTATGAGGACTCTCAAGATCCTTGTTTACAGGCTGTATGGGAAGAGTTAAGACTCCAAAACTACTGTGGTGAAATTGTCGCTCAGTTAATCGAAGGCGAAGAAGACCCAGACTTAATCGAAGCACAAAGAGCTAGAAAGGATAAATAAGATGGAAGATTTAGCTACTATCGAAGAATGGATTGACTACATCGAAAAAATCCCCATGATGGAGATGATTAGCCACGCTAAAGTTATCGGATCTGTCTCTTTTGATGAAGAGATGGGGGATGATGGATATGATGATGAAGACATTATGACCATCTATCAAGCACTCGCTAAAAGGTTCTTAGAACTTGATATGCGAATCCCCGATATGATGGATAACGCTTGCGTGAACTTTAGAGAAATCGCCGCAGGTACTTTAACTCCATAAGGATTGATAATCTCTTTGTGGTGGTATAAGTAATCACTACTCATCACCTCAAGGAGATTACCAATGAATGAGTCCGTCTACCAAGCTCTGAAAATGGCTGAAGAATACCATTCGAGCAAATATGCTTCAAACCCAGAGCAGTCATACCCTACGATTACGGAAATCTTAGCGACAGCAAGAGAGATCTTCGACTTTATCAACCTCATCAATGAGGATGAGATCGAAGAAGAAGATTTCCCATTGAATGTCGAGGATGTAGTGTAGTCTTTTTATTGTCTATGCCCTATTTATTAGAGGGCATAGGCAATGAAGAATCCTTACACACAAAAGCAAGATGGTATTAGGGTCTGCGTAAAATCAGACTTCAAAGGGATCACCTATCCTAAATACATCTTCACAGTCTTATCTGAGTGTGGGTTCTGTTATGACAGAAATCATGACGGGATTGTGTTTATACATAATCAAGACACAAACCTAACTGTCTTGGTAACCTTAGACCGTAGACAAAAGTGGCATCACCTCATAGCGTATAGGCACTCTAAATGGACGCTGACCTATGAAGGTGATGTCGAGTACCATGTCTTTGGTAATGATGTCTTAAAGACCATACGCAGAGCTTATGAGCACTGGTTTGGTCTTTAGACGATCCCTAAGTTGCCAAAATACACAACTACCTTGTTCGCATAGTCGAGGAGAAGTTTATCTTCTGTATGATGCCTGTCTACGATTTGCGAGGCGATATTTCTCTTTACGCATACGCTTTGCTTCTGCTCGATCTGAAACAGCCTTGTCGCTATGTGCAATTCCAACTGCTTTCTCTAAAGCATTAAGGATCTGAGGAGTCCATGCATCAGCATCGTTAGTGTATACCGTATTATCCCCCAATCCTCTTACGCCCCAAATGAGAGGCTGAACGGTCAGTGGCTTTCTAAGTCCTGGTCCGACAATAGTGATCTTTGCCAAAACATCATCGTAATTTGTGACTTCTCCAAGCTCACTAGTGATCTTGTATTCAAACTGACCCATAGTGATGACTCCTCTGATGTCGCCTCGCCTCATGTCTGCATCAAGGTCGTCTACTCCCTTGAAAATCTGATACTGAAACTCGTCCATGAATTTTTCGTATCTCTTCTGAACATCTTTGGCCTTTGCTTTAAGACGCTTTTCTCTCATTTTGATTTCTTTACGATTGAGTTCTTCTCTCTCGTCTTGTTCTCTTTGTCTCCTCTTGAGGTTTTTCTCCCTCAAAGACATTTCTTCTTTTTCTTCTTTATTTCTAAAGAGTCCAAAGATAGCAGACTTTTCAAGATTTGCGACTCTTGTCTCTAGGTCGTTGATGATTTCTGATGCTGTTCTTCTCATAAGATCTTTCCTCAGTGTGTTTGTTGAAAGGTTCACTCCACTAAGCAGGTATAAATAAACTATGAAAAAGGAGGTAGACCAAATGAGAATAATCGTAGAGGGTCTTATCGGTGTCGGTAAGTCTACATTCACAGCAGAAGCCAGCAAATACTTCAACCTTACTCCCATGTATGAGTCGGTTGATGATAACCCATTCCTTGAACTGTTCTATTCAGACGATCCTAGTCGATGGGCTTATACGCTTCAAATGCACTTTCTCTATGACAGGTTCTCAAAGCATTTACCAGACAATACTCTGCTTGATCGCTCCATCTTTGGAGACACCTGCTTTGCCAACCTATTAAGAGATGATGGAGTCCTCACCGAAGATGAACATAGCTCGTATATGAAGCACTTTGGGATGCTTAAACCTTATATCCCTCATGTTGATGTGTGCGTCCATCTCCATGTCAGTGTAGAGCAAGCTATGGATAGGATTTCTAAGAGAGGGCGTGGGTTTGAGTCGGGTATCGAGGAGTCTTACCTGCACAAGCTACAGGCTCAAGTCATGCAAATACCAGACAGACTCCCTAAAGACACTAAATACATCAAGCTCGATTGGTATGACATGGATGAGAGTCAGAGGTTAGATGTCATACGAGAATTGCTTTAATCCTCATTATTTCTAGTAAAGTCAAATCCCAGTAAATACATATACCCTCTT
>MDTE01088684.1_pt1 | contig 20417 bp, 9 predicted proteins | sample 811231 | NCBI WGS metagenome assembly MDTE01 (sample SAMN05326651, study PRJNA326480) | marine metagenome | isolation source: seawater | place: Indian Ocean: Red Sea | collected 2010
CTGCGCAACAGCATGCCTTCAGGTAGACGCTGCCAGTCTCCCGGGTACAATCGCCGGCATGCACCGTTTACTTTTCATAGTGGCATTTACCGCATGTCTATGGGCGTCTGCTTTCCGACTGCGGGCACATACACTTTCTGACGCTGGTCAGCCCCGGGCAACTGTCGTGGTCGCGGCAGATGCGCCTGCCCCAGTCCGACACGCGGCTGACGAATTGCGGTACTTTCTCTCGCGCGTCACTGGCACAGATTTTTTGATTCGTCACAACAGATCTCCCGAGGGTACCAATCTGCTGGTTGGTCCTAAAGCAGCCCGCCTCAGAGAAACAGGTTTTACGACCGACGACCTGGGCGAAGATGGCATCGTACTCCGTTCGGTTGGTGACGATTTGATCCTGGCCGGCGGCGCTCCGCGTGGAACACTGTATGCCGTGTTCACGTTTCTCGAAGACCATGCTGGCTGCCACTGGTGGACCCCCGCTGCCAGCCACATCCCACGTCGGCCAAATCTAAAGGTGCCCAAACTGAACTTTCGTTATGTTCCGCGACTTGAATATCGCGACATGAGTTTTCTGCACACGGCCGAAGCCGACTTTTCGGTACGAAACAAGCTCAACGGCCACCATCACCGGCTGTTCTACGACAACAGCTTCAACAACATAGGTCAGGACAGTTCTCGCGGTGGAAGAAAATATGCCTACATCCGCAGTGACAAATGGGGATCTCACGGCTGGTGGACTCTGATTGAACCAGAGGTCTATTTCAAATCCCATCCAGAGTGGTTTGCTTTGATCAACGGAAAACGCACACATATTTCGCCGAAGTATCCCATTTCAAATCTGTGCCTGACCAATGAATCGATGCGGGCCGAATTGACCAAGAACGCCAGGCTGGCACTGCGCTGGAACCCGCACGCCACAGTCATTTCGATTGCCCAACCCGACGATGCGGGCCCGCCAAACCGATGTGAATGCGCAGCCTGCGCAGCGGTCGAACAGGAAGGAAACCCGTCAGAACTGGTAATCCGTTTCGTCAACGCGGTCGCGGCCGACCTGCAAGAGCAGTTTCCTGACGTCGCGGTAAGCACGCTCGCGTATCATTACTCCCAAAAACCGCCCAAACAGACTCGCCCACGTCCTAACGTGCTGGTGCGGCTGAGCAGCATCAAGTGTTCATTCAGCCGTCCCATGACAGACGAACGCAACTCCCCGTTTCGGGCGGACCTGGAAGGCTGGTCCAAAATGTGTGACCGGCTCTACCTCTGGGACTACCCCATCAATTTTGCTTATCCGCTGCCACACCCGAATCTCCGCGTTTATGGACCCAACCTGAGGTACTACACGGAGCACAATGTCAAAGGAATGTTTTGCGAAGGCGGCGCGTTTGCCGAACTCGTCGAACTGCGGGCCTGGCTACTTGCCAAGCTGATGTGGAACCCGAACGCCGACAGCAACCAGCTGATCGATACCTTTGTTCGCGGCTACTACGGCCAGGCAGGATCACACATCCTGGACTACATCCAGCTCACGCATAATGCGGTTGAGGCAACCGATGATTTTCTTGGCCTGGGCTCCAGGCCGGATGCAACATTTCTCTCTCTGGAAACGCTGCTCCGTGCCTGGGAGCACGTGCAGGCAGCCGCCGCAGCGGTTGCCAACGATCCAATCTTGGCGCAGCGAGTACAGGTGACTCGGCTACCAATTATGTTTGTTTTTTTACATCGCTGGAATGAATTACATGCGGCAGCAAAAGACGCGGGCCTCCGCTGGCCCATGGGTTCATCGCAGCAAGAACTGCACGCTGATATCGTCGCGCTCGCTAGCGCCCACGGCATTAACCTGAAAGGCATCTCCAGCCCGATACCTTTTTGAGGCTGGCAAATCGACAGCCGGCAGAGCGCGGCTATTCCTGCAGCAAACTTCGGGGCATGCCACACCCAACAAGCATCTGGTGCCAAAAGACTGGCGCGGCGGTACCTCGCCCGGCCTGCACCCCCAACAGGCGGTGCGGCGGCGCTGAAAAGCGTCAGGACGGAGTTGGCTCACCTGGACAGCGCTGGCAACGACTGATTGTCCCATGCGAAGCGTGCGCTTGAGTCCACGGATACCGCAAGCTCCTGTTGGCTGCCTCGTTTGTTGCGCGCTTGAGTGACTATAAACGAGGTGCCGAGAGCGGTTCTCCCGACTGCGAAGGTTGCAGGTCCAGGAGGAACTCCGCAGCGGCAGCAGACCATTCTTGTGGCTTGGGGTACATCCGTGATGCATCACCAAGGCAACTGTCCAGCATGTCTGTTTGGATTACGCCGGGATTCAAGGGGATCGCGGCCATCGAATTTGGCAACTCGGACGCGAGTGCACGAGTCATCCCTTCGATCGCCCATTTAGTCGCACAGTACGGCGCCACTTCTGGTGCTACGCTGCGCCCCCAGGTGGAGCTGAAGTTGACGATAATTCCCTGTTGGCGTTCGATCATGGAGGGTACCAAGGCCCTCACGACATTGAAAACACCCGTGATATTGACCCGCATGACATGCTCGAATTCCTCGGGTGGAACTTCCCAGAGTGGGGCGTTGGCGTTAATGGCGGCTGCGTTATTTAACAGCAGATCCGGGGGACCAACCTGCGATACGATTTGTGTTGCCCAGCGATCGACATGACTGCGATCGGTTACATCAACCGCAGCAAAATGGTGGTCCGGATACTGCTCTTGCAAAGATCGGATCGCATTTTCGTTGCGGGAACAACCGACGATACTCATACCCAAATGAATGAACTGGTCGACCAGTGCTCGGCCCAGGCCTTTACTAACTCCGGTGATTACGATCTGACGTGGTTTCCGCATCTGCGTCTCATTGTGTTTGTGCAAGCTGGCGCATGTTGTCACTTCTGTAACAACATACAGGCAGCTGGAAGTGAACCGGGTGATCAACCGGCGAGAGCTCTGCCTCGGCGGCACTCAGATTAGCGGGGCAGATCAGGCACTGATCCTTGGTGGCCGCGTAGCGATGCGTCATGAAAGCTGCGGCGGACGCTGCAGGATAGGTGCTACAACTTGACCGGGCTGATCATCAAGCAGGCTGCTGGACCCGTTCGCACGTGTGAAGGAAACCTGCTGGGGGTCGAGGCCAAAAAGGTAGAGCAGTGTGGCGTGATAATCATAATGGTTGACTACGTCTTCCACTGCTTTGTGCCCTACCTCGTCAGTTGCGCCATGAACGTAACCTGCCTTTAGGCCACCTCCGGCGAGCCACATGCTGAAACCACGACCGTTGTGGTCACGGCCAATATTTTTCTCGTTCTGAATCACCGGAAGCCGCCCCATCTCGCCACCCCAGTGGACCAGTGTCGTATCGAGCAAACCCCGGCGTTTCAAGTCCATCACCAGAGCTGCCGCCGGTTTGTCTGTTTTGCGGCAAACGTCGGGCAAAGATTTGACGATTCCACTATGGTGGTCCCAATGTTGATTGCCGGAAAAGATCTGCACGAACCGTACGCCCCGTTCGATCAACCGTCTGGCGATCAGGCAGCGTGTCCCGTAGTCCCGCGTGACCGAGTCATCAATGCCATAGAACTTGTGGGTCCAGGCAGTCTCCTGCGAAATATCCAACGCCTCCTTGGCGGCAACTTGCATACGGGCCGCCATGTCGTAGCTCTGCATTCGTGCGGCCAGGTCGTGTTCGCCAGGATGACGTTCCAGGTGGTTGCGGTTGATCCCTTGGAGATAGGACAGGAGCCGTTGTTGAGTCGCGCCGCGGAGGCTGGCCGGCGCTTCGAGGTTGGCGATCCTTGGCTCCTGCGGGCGCACGACCGTGCCCTGAAAGATGGAAGGAAGCCAGGCGTTCTGCCAGTTCTCGACACTCAAGACCGGCGTCCCGGTCGGATCACGCAGCACCATGAATGCTGGCAGGTCTTGGTTTTCGGATCCTAACGCGTAGACCATCCACGAGCCTAATGAAGGTCGTCCCTGCACGAAGCGTCCTGTGTTCATCGCCCTGATGGACGGCTCGTGACCACTGATTCCCGTATGCATCGAACGAATCAGGCAGATGTCGTCCGCGATCTGTCCCAACTGCGGCAGCAGGTCACTGAGCTCCATCCCGCACTCACCGCGTTTGGAAAACTTCCACGGACCCGAAAACAGCTTCGTGCTCGCCTGCCCAACAGCGTCATAGTGGATGTCCCCGATGTAGTCCTGCAAATGTCGCCTACGGAGTTCGGGCTTCGGATCAAACAAATCGACCTGGCTCGGTCCTCCCTGCATAAACATCGAGATCATGGCCGTTGCCTGTGGCTTATGGACAGGCGGCCTCGGCGCCAGATCGAAAGTCCGACGCTCCAATTCTGGCTTCGTGGGATCAGCCAGAAGATTGTCCTGGTTCAGCAGACAGGCCAGCCCGAGGCTACCCATTCCCAATGCCTGCTGAGAAATAAAATGTCGCCGGGTACCGTGCAACATAAGGATCACCAAACTTGGACCGTGAAGGGCGGGCAACCTGCCGCCGGCAGTGAAGGAAGCGTGAACATCGGACTATGAATTACACGAAAGAAATTACAGGAAAGATACAATGACGATGCATGATATTTCTAGTTTAATCAATGTACAAAAATGCATTAGAACTCAGCAGTGCATGACACAAATGCGCCAACGCTGCCAGCACTGGATCGGGCGAACCTGTTTTGGACCTGCCAGGCGCAGCTCGCACTGCATTCGCTTGCTCGTTCAGAAACTTGAGTCCATTCCGTACCTCTCGGTCCGACGGTGGGCGTCCAAACGCGCTGCGCCACGCCAATTGAAATTGCGCCACAGGGTCGGCACCTGCGGTACGCTGTACCCGGGCAGCAAAAGCCCTCGTCACCCGAACTACGAACGGGTTGTTCATCATCAACAACGCTTGAGGGGCCACTGTCGAAGAAGGCCGGCGTTCGCAGTTCGGAGTCATGGCCGGCAGGTCGAACAGTTCCAGCATCCCCAACGGCATCGACCGCCGCACTTGGATGTACACGGTACGGCGAACGACCTCTTCACCCAGGTCAGTGGGTCCCCGCACCACCTGGCCAGCCGAATTGAATCTGTTCACGGAAAGAATAATGCCTTGTCCAGACACATCGGGACTAACCGGCACTGGATCGCCGTACATCTTGCTCGACAATCGGCCGGCGAGCGCAAGCAGTGAATCGCGGAGCGTCTCCGCTTCGAGGCGACGGACAGGCATCCGACCAAGCAGCAGATTATCCGGATCGATCGCCTCCAGTTCCCCCCGGCGCGTCGACACCTGACGATACGCCGCCGCGGTAACAATGTTTCGGTGGAATCGCTTCAACTCCCATCCACCGCGCATGAAATCAGCGGCGATCCAATCCAGCAATGCGGGATGCGTGGGCCCTTCGCTCCGCATGCCAAAGTCGGCTGGTGTCGCGACCAGGCCGTGGCCGAAATGGTGCATCCAGAACCGATTGACGAGTACACGGGCTACCAACGGGTGTTGCCCACTCGTCAAATGACGGGCATAAGTCAAACGACGCCCAGTCGTCGGCAACTGAGGATCATTTCGTGGAATCGTAAAACCGGTCGGAGCGAGCACCGAGAGCTCACCGGGCCCGATCTCCTGCCGCGGCTGATTGAAGTCACCGCGGGCAAACAGCATCGTCGGCGAGACCTGTCCGGGAACTTCGTTGAGACACATGACGTTGTCATCGGCGGGACGCTTCTTCTTTGCGGCTGCAGTCCGCTCATCCCACTTCTTCGTGATCATCGAAACCTGATCCGGAACAAACTGCTGAATCGTATCACGACTAATTCTCAGAAACGGATATTCTTCCAGCAGTGTTTGTTGCTCATCACTGCGTCTCTCGGCCGGCGTCTCTCGGGCCGCCTTTGCTCGCAACTGAAGCTCGGTCGGCAGTTTGGCAAGCTCCTGCGCCAGCGTTTCTCGGACCAACGCATCCAACTCGTCGCTACGTTGCTGGGAAATATCCTGCAGTTCTTTATCGACTGCCGCGGCACGCTGGCGGACATCCTGCGGCCATTGCGATACCAAGCGGGCGTTTGGCGCGCGCCACTCCTTCCAGTCGTATGCCGGTTCCAGCAACGCACGCATGCGATAGTAATCCGCATGCGTGATGGGATCGTACCGGTGAGGATGACATTGCGCGCAGCCCACACTGAGCCCCAGGAGCGAGGTGGATATGATCTTGATCGTCTCGGCGATCACCTGATTCCGGGCCACGTTCTGGTCACCATTTGCCCCGCCCGTACCATCCGGACCCATCCGCAGAAACCCCGTGGCGATGAGCCGATCAGCCTCTGCAGGTGTTAGATCCTGGTAAGGCGGAGTCAGCAACTCGTCTCCCGCCAATTGCTCAACAAGAAATTCTGTCCAGGGCTTGTCGGAATTGAACGAACGAATGACATAGTCACGATACTTGTAGGCCCACTTACGGACCACATCCGCCCCCGTATAGCCATCGCTGTCGGCATAGCCTGTCACGTCAAGCCAGTGCCGGCCCCAACGCTCGCCATACCGAGGGGAGGCCAACAACGCGTCGACCAGTCGCTCGTGCGCGTCGGGAAAATCGGCAGCGACAAACGTCTCGACCGTCGCCGGAGCCGGCGGCAGACCGGTTAAATTGAAATACAACCGGCGAATCAGTTTCCGTTTGTCAGCTTCGACACCAAAACTCAACCCTTGCGACTCCAGCCGCGACAAGAGAAAGGTGTCGACTGGCGTTCGCACCCGGCCCGGTTGCTCGACGTGGGGGAGCGTTGGACGGTGTATCGGCTGAAAGGACCAATGCCGCCGTTCTTCTTCGGTGAAAGTGTCGCGGGCTGTAAGTGTCTCCGGCTCCGGCCGGACGGTGGCAGCGCCTGAGTCGATCCAGCGGGCCAGGGTACTGGTTTCACGTGCCGAGATCTGCTTGTTTCCAGGCGGCATCTCTCCGGAAACAACTCGCTTGTAGAGTAAACTCTCGGCATGTTTCCCCGGGACGATGGCGGGACCGGATTCGCCACCTTTCAATAGAAACCGGGCCAGCCGTGCATCGAACCCTCCCTTCACGTCCTTCTCTTCGCCATGGCACTGCCAGCAGTGCGCCTTGAGAATCGGCCGCACGTCGGTCTCGAACCGCAACGGTCGCGTTTCCTCCGCGTACGTGCCTGTTGATGCTGCCAGACAAAGCACTCCAACCAAGAACAACCGCGGCAAACTTTGCATGGCGTGATCCAGGCGGTTTTGTGGAGGCGAGGATTCCCGTACGTGCCGTAACATTTGAACGCCATTGGTTCCAAGCAGCACCAATATAGAGCCTGGCGCACCACGCTGGGAGTGAAAAAGGGGAAAAATTCGCACGTGACCAGCGTGGCGCGGACACTTCGCGATCCCTGACCAGCCCCTCTATTTCCCGCATCCAAATACAAGCAGAAGAAATCTCTTATTCCCAAGACAACCGGTGGTGACAACAAAGGCAGGCCAACCACGGCCGTTGTTCGTGATGACGATGCAGATGCCGAAGACAAGCTACCTGAAACCAGGCATCGGCAACACTCAAAGCCTGCAAGCAAACAAGGCGTACAAGCCGCAAGTATCCGAACCTGCACGACTATCGCTGCCGCTTGAGTAACACAATGGCGCGTGCCATGCGGTCTCGCAGGGTCAGGTACCAGGCGTCATTTTGTGACCAGTGTGTATTGCTCGCGAAGAGCCGCTTGATGTCGTTCAATACGGCTTCGCCCTCGGTAACATCCTGTCCCGCCTGCCGGCCAGCGTTCACGAGGTCTTCGAGCATGCGCGCATACTCGTAATCGTCAATCGCCTCGCGGAATGTCTCCAAACGTAACGACGGGGTGATCGTAAAATCTGACACGGAAGGCAAACCGTCTCGCTGCGGTGGGTAGAAGTAAGCCAGCGAACCGTTGGCGTGCCTCGTATAGGGATCCTGCCATGGATTGCGAGAGTCACCGTAAAGATGGTCCCAGCCGGTCGTTTCCCAGATCAACAGACCGCTTCCACCGCGGTTGAAGATGTCCAGGCCGACAATGCGATTGTTGATTCCGGGTGTGTCGATAGCCAATCTCGACGACGCCACGAGGTACGGCCAGAGTTTCTCGCGGCTCCGCGGGAGTTGGTGGTCATCCCAGAAGTAGTCCATCCAGCGATCGTAGTTTTCGTCGATCTCCGGCACATAAGTGTCGAGGAGTCCACGAAAATCCCACTCTTTGCCTCCGAAGTAGGGGGCGTCTCGATGGATCAATCCGAGTCCTTGAATGCAGGCGGCCGTGCGGATTCTCGCGGTCAGCGGATCGGATTTAAGAAGCTTCAGGAAATGCATCAACCTGGCGTTGTTCTCGGTTTCGTCGATCAGAATATGTGTTTTGTCAAGCCAGCCGTGCTGCTCCAGGTTCAGTGCGATCCGCCGGTAGTATTTCAGGACGAGGTCGTCCCACTGCTTCTCCGTAATCTCGATCGAGGTGTCTTGATACGAGTCCTGTTTCGTCTTGTCGTACACAACCCGAGTAACCTTGCGAAATGTCTGCCAGCCCATGGTGTTATGGGGGGCGTACTCGGGCCCCGTCAGCCGCTCGCCGGGCAGTTGCTGAAACAGGCTACAGCTCTTGGGGTCGGTGTGCGTCAGACAAAAGTTATTACACTTTTTCTCGTCGATGAAATGCTGCAGAGTTTCGTTGAACTCGGTGAAGTCCCAGTCGTGCAACTCGAAGAAGTTGCCCGGTGCGTCGACATTGTAGCCCTGGGGCGGAGGCGTCCAGTTCATCTCGATCTCAGAGTACTGAGCAACGGTCTTTGGCGTGAACTTGTTATCGACCATGACGTCGTAGTAGGCGCGGGCAAGCTTCTTCATGGCAGGCTTGTCTCTGGGCCACTCTTTGCCCACTCCGTGGTAATCAAGCATGCTACGAGGATTGCTCCGATTACTCAGGAGCTTGCTGACATACTGCAAGCCGAGGTTTGAGCGGAACGACGAGTACTCGGGGAGTTCGAAGTCGTAGACCTCCAGTGAAAGCGGCACACCAACAGAATCCGCTCCTGCAAGTCGAAACGTAACGTCACCTGCGTAGACTCCCGCTGGAGTTCCCGGGGCCACTGAGATTGTGAACCACAACGCAGTTGTCGAGCTTTGACGTAACGGGAATCGTGAAACTTTCGGAGCAGAACTCTCCCGCCTTCCACCCGTTGCGAAAAGCGGAACGAGCGGATCACCGATCTCACCAAGGAACTTCGCCGGTGTGATGTAGGACGACTTCTTAATCGGTACGAATTCAATGCGTCGCATCGAGATTCCAGCAGCCGGGATCACCTGACCGTTTCCGGTCAAATCAGAAACGTCCACCGCGACAAGCGTGACCCCGGGGCGTTTCCCATTCAACAGCAACTGAAACGACTGCCGCTCATTGGCTGCGGAGCGAATGATCACCTCCTTGCGCCGGGCAGACGGAAGCTCCATTCGCCGGGTCACTTTCACTGTCGTGTCGGCGAATGAAACGCCAAGCGAGCTTGAACCAGGCAATTGGTAGATCGTGTCACTCAAGTTCCGCTCCGCGACCCCTAAATTCTCAACGTCAATCGAAACGTCGGGTACGGCGTGCTTCTCGCGACTCGGCCGCTGCAGATGATGACTGCACATTGGCTGGTAATAGAGCATCCAGCGTTTACGTCCGGGTTTGTCGAGTTTCGCCTGCAACGTGATGTTGACCTCACGCACCGAGACCTGGTGCAGAGTCCCAGCAGCCCACACGCCGCCAACCAGCAGCTCCATGTCGGTCCGGTCAGGTACGAACAGGGTCTTTCGCCGCGTCTTGTCACGTGGCAACAAGGGTGGGAAGAACGAAGTGCGATAATCCGTCGAACGCATCGAGCTGCCCGGGGGAAAGATCGTCTCGTAGCTGTTGGCCGGGTTCTTACCGAATCCAGACGCCACAAAGTCCAGCAGATGCGGCTTGTCCTTCACAACCCGGATCGCGTACTTGTCACCCGTCGCCTGCTGCCAGCCTTCGGCCAGGTCTTTCCCGATCGGGGTCAGATAGAACCCGGCCTCCGGATGAGGGGTAACAGCCTTCCCCGCTTCGTCGACTTCGACCAGAACAACCGTATTAAACGCGAAGTACCGTGCATCGAATTGAAACCGACTGGACTGATTGACCGATTTGGTAATCTGTTCCGTCGAGAGGGGAATCCGCACCCAGCCAGCATGTTTGGAAGTCGTCTCGAACGAAAGGCGATACTGACAGAACGTGTCGAACCAATCATCTGCCACCAGGCTGTTCGCGCCCAGCGCCCACACAAGCATCAACAGTAGGGCAGGAACACCGGTCCCCGAAAAGCAATGGTGACATGCCGTCAGGTGGCGTTGTCGGCGCCGCAATTCGTATTCAACTCCATAAGGCTGTCTGTCTTGCCTGCTGTCTAGCGTTGCCATTTCTGTGTTTTCCCAATACCTCGTTCCGGGGGCTTCAATCGACCGAGCCGTGCTTTCCTGCTCTCTGGCCCGCAGGCGTAACAGACACCTTTGTCTTGGCAACAACGCGTCTTGACGAAAGCGTTGCCATTAGAGCTGCCATTGAACCACGAGTGCGACTAAAACTCAATTTTGAGATCGGGTTCCTCCTCAACGGCCCTCGGTAGCGAATCCGCGAGCGTTGTGTCACACGCGCGGTGTGAAGCTCCTGTGTCCCTCCGTTAATTGCGGCCTGGGAAATCGCAATCGCGTTGGAGACGGTTGCTCGTTTCTAATCGTCGATCTCGATTCGCGGTGCGTTGTCAGAAGATGGCCAGGGCGCCAATTAGGGGCAAATCGTTGGCCGGGAGGTAGCGGACCCGACGACAGCATTGATATGACTTGCTGATGATGACCCCGGGTATTTCGAATCGTGCAGTAATGAACGAGCACGCGGCAGCCGTGCGTGCATCCTCGATCGGCGTCCAGCTATCGAACTCTATGATTGAACCGGATGTCACATTACCCGAGAATTGGCGAGGGGTGGTCCTGTTCGGACAAACCCTCAGCGATACTCGACACGGCGCTTTTTCTGAATACGCAGGAGGAAATCACCAGTGAGATCCTTGCCATGGACAGCATTGGCCGTTGCCACTCTTCTGGCACTGCCGGTCCGCGCTGAAGTTACTTTAGATCGCTCCGAGGGGCGGGTGGTCCTGGAGAATGCGCTGGTCCGTGTGGAAATGCGCAAAGACCATAACTTTCAACCCACTGTCTTGATCGACAAACGCAATGCACTGGCGTCACAGATTGATGACGTAAGTTATTTGGCGTGGGACGTTGCCCGAGCGGACTGGATGACTTCAGGGAGCTGTGACTGGGGAATACAACTGCGAACTCACCGGGATGACGAGATGGCCTGGTGTGAAACAACACTTCTCAAGGAAACCGCTGGCACACAACCGAGCCAATTGACTTTACGTACGACGGTCCGCAGAAACTCGCCTGCTGTTCAATTCGATTTCCATGCGCAGTTCCATGCTGATCACGTGCATTCTCTGGGGTTGCGCATTCAGGCCTCTGATTACAAGTTAGCGCACTGGAAAACCCCGTGGGGCGTTTCCCAACTGGAACTCATTGGCCGCAAAAACCGCTTTCATCCTCTGCTTGGATTCTACAACGGCATCGCCTTGCTGCGACAACGCGAGGGGCCGTCAGGCGGCTTGCTACTCTTACACAACACCGCCTGGAGTCGCGTGTTCCCCACACTACGCGAGAAGCCGACATTCGCCAGGTACAAACATCCGACGTTAACTAGCCCGGCGCGATGCAGCATCACACTCGTTCCCTTTGCTGACAAGTCTTCCCTGGCAGCTTTCACAAAGAGGTTTGGCAGGCCAGCTGGGGTTGAATTGCCCGGGGCTCAACCGCGCTTCGAATCAGCAAGCCTCTCAAGCGACGACGCACAGAACGCCGCAGACAAAGTCCACGATTTCATTATCTTCCCTGTTGCACCGTTTACGACAGTGTTACCCGACACACTACCGCCTCAGCAGTCTGCTGGCGCAACGGTGCGCATGCGAGCCTGTGCCGGCGAATTTGAACCAGCAAGCTTTGCAATTCGAGCGATCACACCCCTGCGCGACTTGTCGCTGGCAACCAGCAATCTCACATGCCGCGAGAACATGATCCCCGCGGAGGAAATCGAAATACACATTGTCAAAGTCTGGCGGCAGGCCGGCCCTCCTACGATAGCCGATGCAACACTTGGGGCTGGACACCTCGTCCCCGAATTACTGGTCAAGGACGATCGTGTCGAGCTCACCGGATCGCGCCCCAACGTACGGTTGACCGGCCCCGTGGCAACCACGCTCGCTCCCGAGCGCACCAAACAGTTCTGGTTGACGGTGCGCGTACCCGATGAACTCCCCCCGGGCTGCTACCGCGGCAATGTAACGCTCACCATAGCGGACAGCGACCCCGTACAAATCCCACTGGAAGTGGAGGTCCTGCCGTTTCCTTTGGCAGCATCGCGCAAGAAACAAGGCATTTGGTTCAAAGCGGAACGACGGCCCACACAACGCGAATATGTTGAACCAGACATTTATCGGCAACTGCTCAACGACATACGTGCTCACGGGATCCAGTTTGTCACCATTCGTGGACGCGGAATGCGAATCGCCACTGACGCGTTGCAGATCCATCGCGACGCGGGAATGAAAGGCATGACGATCTGGTCGAGTTGGTTTCCCAGCAGCGCGTCCGACTTCACCCCATTACGGAAGGCCCTGGAAACTGCCGCCCACAGTCATGGTTACGAGCAAATCTACTTTCAGGCCGCCGATGAACCCAACAATGACGAGCGGATCATGCAGGCCCTGAACCACTTCACCAAGATCAAAGCAGCTGGTGGCCGCACGTTTTGCAACATCATGCCCGAGTACGCAATGCGCCTGGGTGATCAATTAGACATACCGTGCGTCGGTTATTCTAATTTTTTCGGCAGCCTGGAACGCCCTGAACCAGTCCCCAGACAGTCTTCGGAAGCACTGGCACAGCTACTCAAGACACACGACGACGTCTGGTATTACTGGCAATGTCGTGTGGAAGACCCACGGATCAATCGATTGCTGTTTGGTTTTCTACTCATGAAATCGCCCGCAACCGGCGCTATGCCTTACACCTATAGCACACTCGGTGCCGAGCAGCCCTTCGACGACTGGTCGGCATTGCAACAGGGCCAAATCAGCCGCGCAGGCGGAGGTGCGGTATACCACACCCAAGCCGGAACGTTGTCGACGATCCAGTGGGAAGCGGCCCGAGAAGGCATCGACGATGCACGCTACGTTTCCACACTTGAAAATCTGATCGACAAAGCTAGCCGGAATCCCAAATGGGCAACGGCAACGAAGCAGGCCCAACAGACACTTGCATTAGTTTTCGACCAACTACCGTCGCATCTCTACAAAACGGTCGGCGAACTTTCCCCTACGGAAGTTGACAGCATGCGTGCGCAGATTATCAATGCGATTCTGAAACTCCGTGGCGCCCTGGGCGATTGATTCCATTGTTATTCTGATTACCAGAACTCCTGATACGGTGCAGCAAGCGATGCAAATCAAACTCGGCTGGCAAACCACGTCAACAGCCTGCCTGGTGCCGATGGCACCGCTCCTGATCACTCTCACCGGCTGGATCTGGAGCAGTGAGATCTCGCGGCTGACGGCGGCCGGGCCGCTGGATGGACAACCTTTGGATGTACGGGCGTTTGGTGCTCAGGGCGACGGAGTGACCGATGACACGGACGCCGTTCGTGCTGGAATCGACGCTGCCAGCAAGTCGGGAAGGACTCTTCTGCTACCGAAGGGAACGTACCTGATTAAAGAGCCGCTACGCGTAACGACTCACGGGCTCAAGATCATGGGAGCGGGCGCCCAGCACACCGTGTTGAAGGCGGCTGCCGAAATGAACAGACTTTTGTATCTTCGTGGAACGGGAATGGTCATTTCAAGACTGACGCTAGACGGCAACAACAAAGCCAACTATGGGATTCACGCGTTTCATCTGAATGAACAGGACTCACGATTAGAATTCCTGCGTGTGCAAGGTGCCCGCTCGCACGGATTCTTTCTCGATCACAGCCAGGTCTTTGAGATCTCGAACTGTATCGCACAGGGCAATAGAGGCGACGGCTTCTATATCACCGACTGTAATGGCACCCGTATTTCATGCTGCCGCAGCATGGAAAACCGAGGGCGCGGTTTTTGCGTAACGAGGACGGATCTCTCGGGAGGCTGCTGGCTCCTCGACTGTGATGCCGAACTCAACGCATGTGAAGGACTGGTTGTTTCTGACATGGCAGGCACTCCGGTTGTCGTTGAGCGCATGTGGGTGGAGACCAACAACAAACCCAAGTCGCTTGGCCCACACAAATACGACGCCATCCGCATCGCCAGCCGCAGCGTCATGCTCACCAGGTCTCGAATTTCCACGCGCGGGGATGCGCCCCTACGGCCTAAATACGCCATTCACCTGGCGTCTGAGACGCGAATCGATATCCAATCAGATGGAGTGCAGTTCCAACTCGGCGAGATGGTCAAGGGAAGTGATTCAGGGGCAACCGGTGTCGTTTCTCTCACACAGGCCGATCCGTTATTCGGTGGCACATTCCCCATCCCAGTACCGTACCGCGACTGGCTGAGTCGGCCGAAAAAACTCATGCTCCGCGAAGTTTCCGGCACCTTCAAGTCAGGGGAAACGGTGACAGGGCAAGCCAGCCAGGCAGTTGCAGTGATTCGCGCGGTATCGCAGGTCAGTGCCGAGAACTGCGTCATTTCCGACAATTGGGTAGCCCGGGAAGAGGGACGAACTCCCGTGGATCGAGTCAAGCTGGACCCAGGTTGTCGGTCCAATCACATCGGCAGGAATCATCGCATGTGGGCAGCGGGGGTCGTCGACGTCGATTACTCTGACGACCCCGGATCGGTCGTTGGTGGTCGTAGCCTGACAGCCGGCAACGGACCACCGGCAACAGGTCGGTGGCCACGTGGGGCGTTCCGGTTTAACCAATCGCCGACGTTTGCGGAAACAACGATCATGGGAAAAGAAATAATCCAGAACGGAAACATGGAACAGGACACACACTGGAAACGCTACGGCACACCTCGGTCGCACAAAAAGAGCCAGAAACAAACGCACGGGGGCGAGCACGCACTCAAGGTGGTCGGTAGTGGCGGCGCCGGGGTCCGGCAGTATCTCCCGGAAACAACGCCTGGCCAACGCTACCAATTGAGTGGCTGGCTCTACACCGCCACGGGGACAGCCCGTCTTATCGTACACGACGGCAAAAACCTGCATTACGGAACCACGAGTACCGACTCGCAATGGACGCGGATGACGATGTCATTTTCTACCGTCGCCGGTTCGACACCTTACATCGGTGCCCAAACTGTAGGTGATGAAGCGGAGTTCTACCTGGACGACGTAGTCTGCCAACCGATTGAGGGCACCAAGGCCGCATCGCGTTTGGTTCTGGGATGGGTTTGCACAACGGGTGGAACTCCTGGCATCTGGGTCCCCGTCTATGTCCTCAGCGAGTCTTCTAAGTAATCCGCAGTGACGCACCGTTGGGCGTTCTCCGTTTCAGGGCATGCGGACAAACTGAGAGCAAAGAACAGGCGTGACAAAAACCGGTTAGTGAAACAGCACTCTGCATCGTCCTCAAGTCAGATGCGGGAGTCCGGTTACGGCTGTTCATCTGGGCCGCCACTTGAAGTTGTACATTTAACGCAATGCGGACCACGACGTTGCAAGACGATTGCCAGCAATCGACGCCCGTGATGCGAGAGCAGCGTACCGGCCAGTGTTACGAACTGCAAAACCCATCTCTCCTCGACCTGCCTCGTGCCGCACTGCAAACATCGCAAGTGCAGGGCAGCTTCAGAGCCCCGCATCCGGCTCTGGTTCACTTCAAGAACCGTTCCAAAAAACACCTTTGGATATTATGATCGGACGTGGACTCACTGTAATTCGACGACAACTCCTGGCAGGCATGACGATGGCGCACCTTCACACCACGTGGCTCCTGACTGTCTTCTTGTTGTTCTGTAACTTCCCGGCAGTGACCCAAGCGGCCAACTGGGAATTACAACACGACGGACAAGTCTGGACGATTAGTGACCAGACAGGTTGCATCGAAGGAGTCGTGCAAAACAAGTTCCGCCTGTTGTCCAGAAGCCACGATACCTATCGACTGCCAACCGTCAAAGGCGGCCTTCAGGGCAGCGAAAAAGACGACCAGGTCGTCGCGTTCCATGATCATGAACTGCCCAACAAGCTGGTTGTGAAATGCGTCAACAACAAACTTGGGATCCAGATCTCAAAAACTTACTTTTTCGAGCCGGAGCTGCACTGGTTTTGCAAGCGGGTGGAGGTCAGCGCCCCCACTCAAGAGAAAGGCTTCCTGCTACTCTCAGCCGGGGTGAAACTGCCTGGTCGCATGTGGCACGACGCGGTGCTGCATCACCCTGGCTCCCATGGATATAGCCATACAAACTTGCGTACCAGCGACCTGGACGATGTGGTCGATCTGCGCAATGCCGACAGTACCGGGATGGTTTGCCTCAGCAATTTTTCCCACGACGTCACGCTTTCCACGGTACGCCTCGCCAGCGGGGGCCAACCAACATTCTGGATGTTTATCCCGAAATTCACAGGTTTCCCCGTTGTCAACGAAAACGGCCAATTGGTCGACTACAAGATCCCCGGAATCGAACGAACGTGGAGTGTCGCAACTCCGGGACGTTGGGAGATGCCGTACCTCTACGGTCCGGTCGGCAACGGGGTCCAGGAACCTGTCGCCGCAACGGTGGCCTATCCGGTTACCAGGGGCAACTACGCGGACTTCGCCCACACCTATTCCCAGCGCAAAACCATCCGTGAGATGCTCAATTACGAGTCCCTCGACCGGCCTGGATGGGTCAGAGACATCGTCATGAGCGATTGGGAAGATACCCATGTCAGCCCCACCAGGACCAATACATTGGCCGGTCGTTCATGGAAGCGAATACTCGACAAGATGTGGTTTGGTTACGCGACGGTCGTCAATTACGGCTACTTTGTTAGTTCCTGGGGATATCCTGCCAACGATGAGGAGTGGAAATCGAACTACATCACCGTATCTACCCGGGAACATTCAGCGGCCGACTATCGCCAATGGCTAACCAAAGCGGGCAAGGATCCCGATGAGTACCTGGTTGAAGAGCACGAGCGTTACTACGTCACCCGTAATCCCTACAAGCCGGGTGAATTCGTCCAATCGCGTCAAGAACTCCTCACGGCTGCCGGTCAGCACCCTCGGCTCAAAATCGGTGACTACACCCACACCGGGCATGCAGGCTTCGACCGCACCGCGCAGTTTCTCAAAGACCACCCAGACGCCATTGTCTACCGAAGAAATGGTGAGGTTTACGGCAACGCAGCCGACTACAGTGGTGACTGGCACTACCCCATTGGCGTAGCGGTCAACAACAGCCACCCGGCTTTTCAGGACTATTGGGTACGTCGCTGCGAAGAACGGATTAAGAATCTGGGCATCGACTTCTACTACATCGACAGCTTCTGCACGAATATGAGTTTTGTGGATTGGAAAGGCCACACTGCCAGTCAGGAGGAGACAGTTTATCCACTGTATCAACGGTTAGTCGATACTTGCCGCGCCGCCGAGATCCCCATCTTTCACAATAGTCCGTTCGGTCTCTACAACGACATCGGATATTCCGAACACCCATGGTTCTCCACTTGGGAGCATGACTGGCGCATGTGGGCCAGCCGGCAGATGGCCCACAACGCGATGAATCCGCGAGGGCGCCCACTGATACTTATCGGGGCCAAGGACTGGCAACAATACCAAACCTTCCGTAGCGCGCCGTCTGCGGCCATGCGTCTGTTTGCGCCTATTCTCTGGAACGTGCGCATGAGCTTCAACGGTTTTGCACATGGGTTCCCCGCAGAACAGGCAAGCTTTACGATCGAAAGCCTGCCTTGGATTCAAGCCGGCTTTGAACTTCGCATGCGGACTTACGCCCCACTGAATCTCCGCCCGCGCTGGTGGGCACACGAGACGGAGCTAGAGACCCAGCCGTATCAATTGGGCCGCAGTGGTCTAATTGCCTTGATGAACCATGATGACCACCTCGAGCGTCAAACGATCACATACCACCCCGAAGATTTTGCGGACTTCAAGGCCAACCGCCCAACATGGGTCTGGCGGATCGATTTCCCACACCCCGACAATGTCAGCTACGATGGTGTCACCGACAGTTCCCCCATCCGACGTCTGGCCAGACACAGCAAAGCTGGTTTCTTTGAATCTCTGCCCAAACGCGTTGAGTATTCAGCGAACTTTCCCAGGAAACGTCCGGCCCTGCTGGTCGTCACCCAAATCCCAGGCCTGATCGAGAGTACCAATGGGCGCCCATGCCAACTCCTGCTGCCCGAAAACTACGGAGCCAAAGTGACTGGCGGCTGTAATTGGAAACAACAGAAAATTTCACTCGTCATCAAGAACCCGCACGAACAAGCAACGGCCCTGGTACCTCTCTTCAAATCGAAGCATGGTTACCGAGTCCGTGCACGAAATCTGTCCAGACTCCACAACGCCGGTGTGCTTCCGGCCATGTCGGAGGTCAAGTTTGAAGAAGTCGATGTCAACGGCATGCGGTTCATTCGCCTGTTTGTAGCAAAAGGCAAGATCGAATTCGTCATCGAGTAGCCGTACTCCACGACCGGAGAATATGACTACCCCCGCAGCGATGACGTGGTGACCTGCAAGAAAGCGCACCGGGCGGCTGGCACAATGTGTTCAGGTTCAGAACGGACACAGAAGAACACTGCTTGATTTCTTCACTTGCTGTAAAAAACACGGCATTTCATCTCAACGTTAGAGATGCTATCAGCAAGTCTCTGGAATTGCGCGCGGTACGTTCCAGTTGGCAACCATCGCGTCTCGAAATGACACCAGCTTCACTCTTGGCCCTGGTCACGATGAAACATGTCCCACAATTTGATCAAGTGATCGTCGCTCCCGCTCGCCAGAAATTTTCCGTCCGGCGACCAGGCAACCCCACGAACTGGCTTGGTGTGGCCGGTGAGTGTGTGGAGTGTTTTGGCGGTGGCCACCTCCCACACTTTGACCGTTCCATCCTGGCTGCCAGTCGCTAACTGCAGGCCGTCCTGTCGCCACGCCACACTTTCGATCCGCCGCTTGTGGCCTTTGAGCACGCGCACTTGCTTTCCTGCAGGCATCGCCCACACAATCGCGGTAAGATCGCGTCCCCCGCTTGCCAGTCTGGTTCCGTCGCGACTCCAACTCACCATTTCAATGGCACCGGCATGTCCTTTCAGAGTCTGAGTCTCTGCGCCGGTGTGCGGATCCCACAGCTTGATGGTGTTGTCAAATCCACCACTGGCCAGCCGTTTTCCGTCCGGACTCCAGTCGACGCTGATCACGTAATGTGTATGTCCTTTGAGCACACCGAAATTGCCACCATTACTGACGTCCCAAACACGGACAGTCTTGTCTAAACTTCCACTGGCCACTTTTGAACCATCGGGACTCCAGACGACTCCCAGCACCGGAGCGCTGTGGCCGGTGAGCTTGTGGATTTGACGACCGGTTTCCACATCCCATACTCTCACAGTTCGGTCATAACTAGCACTAGCGAGTCTGGTGCCGTCCCGATTCCAGGCAACACAATAGACATAACTTGTATGCCCGGAGAGTATTCGCTGCCGCTTTCCGGTTTTCACATCCCAAACTCCGATCGTTTTGTCGAAACACCCGCAAGCCAACGATTCACCGCCGGGGTGCCAAGCCAGTCCAGTTGTCGAACCTGCGTGACCACTCAGTACCTGGTCGGCCGCACCAACGACATCGGTTCTAACGAGAACACAGCCAATGACCATGATCCAGCAACAGACACTCAAAAACCTTTGATTCATCTTCATGGTCTCCTGTGCTCTATCGCCAGTTACCAACTAGAGGTGACGGGCGCTGCCCATCCGTGTGGAGTCTTGCGTTTGCTGAAGCTTGCTCGCTTCGCCACACTCCGAATCCGCATTGCTGGCATCTGCACGTACGTTTGGCCATTTTGTCTTGAGGCTCATGCCGCCTTTGTAATTAATAGTCTCTGAGTACGCCAACCGCTGGGGCAATATCTGCGGGAGCACACTTCTTCGTGGTTTGGTTTGTGCTTTCAAGATGTATCTGCTCCAATGTGCCCGGTGAGTCAGTCACCGGGTTTATTTGTTACTCAACAAGTGGAGGAAATCGTGAATTTGACCAGGACACAATCAAACCGGTGTAGCAGCATCCAGAAAGCGTGGTGTTTCTGCAACGTTTCCAAGCCAGGCAGACCCCTGATGTGGCTGCTCCTGGCTGTCGTGGCGGTCAGCTGGGCTCCGGCGGCCCTGC